>TARA_R110000868_G_scaffold55460_10_pt1 | contig 15373 bp, 11 predicted proteins | sample TARA_R110000868 | Tara Oceans TARA_R110000868 (sample SAMEA4397489) | marine metagenome | biome: Polar Biome; feature: [SRF] surface water layer (ENVO:00010504); material: water (ENVO:00002006), including particulate matter (ENVO:01000060) such as... | depth 5 m | reverse complement strand
TGTGGCGTAGCCGGCGACGGCGACGGATACAAGCCACACGCCGACCAGAGCCGTCGTCACGGCGAGCACGATCGCGCCGGTCTCCCCCTTGAGGATCAGGGTCGGCGACAGCACGAACAGGAACGGAATGACATAGGCGAGCCAGCCGAATTTCACCGCTGCATATCCCGTGCGCATCGGATCGGCCCGGGTCAGGCTTGCGGCGGCAAAGGCGGCGATGGCGACCGGTGGGGTAATCATCGACATCATGCCGAAATACAGCACGAACATATGCGCCGCGACGATATCGACGCCGACTTCGACCAGCGCCGGGGCGACCAGCGCAGCCACCAGCACATAGACCCCCAGGGTCGGCATTCCCATCCCGAGCACGATACAGATCACGGCAGCGAGACCGAGCAGGACAAACAGGTTCCCCCCGCCGAGCTGGACCAGGGACAGGGTGAGCCCGAAGCTGAGCCCGGACAGGTTCAGCACGCCGATAACGAGACCCGCCGCCGCGACAATAAGGATCAGCTCGACCGCGGCCAGGCCCGTATCGCGCAATGCTCCCAGGAGCCCTGACGGCGATATGCGTTTTCCTTCATACCCGAAGATCGCGGCGCAGATCAGCAGCACCAGCGCGGAATAGAGCGCCGCCGTTTCCGGACGAAGGTTCAGGACGAACAGCGCATAGATCAGAAACCCGAAGGGCAGCGGAAAGAACCAGCCGGCGCGCAAAACCTTGCCGGCGGCGGGCAATGCGCCGCGGTCGATCTTGGTGATACCGGTCCGGGCGGCTTCCAGGTCCGCGACAACAAACAGGGCGAAATAATAGAGGACCGCCGGCACCAGGGCCGCGAGCACGACATCGGCATAGGGAATTTCCAGAAATTCCGCCATGACGAAGGCGGAGGCGCCCATCAATGGCGGCATCAGCTGGCCGCCCGTCGAGGCGACCGCTTCGATGGCGCCTGCGGATTCGGCCGAATATCCGGATTCGCGCATGAGCGGGATCGTGATAACGCCGGTCGACAGCACGTTGGACACTGCACTGCCGGAGATCGATCCGAACAACCCGGATGCGGTGACCGCGATCTTCGCGCCACCACCACGATAGCCGCCCATCAGGGCCATCGCGATCCCTGTAAAAAACGCCGAGCCGCCGGAGGCGAAAAGGATCTGGCCGAGCAACAGGAAGGCAATGACCACTGTTGTGGCGATGATCATCGGCGTGCCGAGCAGGGCCTGCGGGTCGAGCGCCAGATTGATGATAACAGTCGTCGTCTCGACACTGCGCCCGACCAGTTTGCCGGGAATGTGATGGCCCCACAGCGCGTAGGCAATGAAGACCAGGATGACACCGACGAGAACCTTGCCGACGCTGCGTCGCAGCCCTTCGATAATCAGGCCCAGGATCACCGCGCTGACGATCAGCGCATCCAGGGGCTGATAAACCAGTTCATTGGCGAGACGCGGATACACTGCCGCCACATAGGCCAGGGCGGCAAACCCGGAGATGGCGGCAAGAATGTCATACCACGGCACCGGCCCGGTTCGCCCCTTGACGGCCGGAACGTTCAGGAACACCACCGGCAACGCCAGGGCGAGCATCGCGGACAGGAACTGTTCGGTATAGAGGACCAGCCCGACTTCCCTGTACAGGTCGGCCGCCCAGGCGACGGACCCCAGCGAGACAAGAACGGCCCCACCGTTAACAACGGCGCGCCCCGCCTTCGAAAGACGGGACGCGCCGGGCGTTTGCGGATCGTTCACGGGGAAAAGTTCCTAGAGGACCCCTGCCTCCTTGTAGAACTTGACGGCGCCGGGATGATAATCGACCCCCACGCCTTCCTTCGCCATCTGCTTGGGCTGGAACTGACGGAATACGCCATGCCCCGCGATCAGGTCCTTCTTGTTGTCATGCAGCGCCTTGGCCGCCTTGTAGGCGATCTCGTCGCTGACATGTTTGCCGGCCAGCAGCAGATAGTCGAAGCCGAGCATCGTCGTCGGTTTTTCGATATACGGCATCCGCTTGGACGGTTTTACCGTCGCAAAGAACGACCCCGGGGCGACGGCGCGCATTTTGGCAAGCTTTGCCGGCGTGGCGTCGAGCGACAGGAAACGGATTTTCACCGCCGCATTCGCCTTGCGGACGAGTGCCGATCCGGGCGCCAGAAACGAGGCCACAACCTTGCCGGAAACCAGTTCGTCGGTGCCGCGCACGAAATTGGGCACGGGCACAGGCTTGATGTCGTTCCAGCTCATACCTTCGGTATCGAAGGCCGCTCGGACCAGAACTTCGACGATCTTCTGGCTGGTAAAGCCGGACGGAAAAGACTGCCCCTTAAAATCGGTGAGTTTCTGGAAATTTGAATCCTTTTTCACCATGAAGCCGGTCTGAAACGAGAACAGCCGCGCGAGTGCCCGCAGGTTGGGGTTCGGGCGGCCCGGGAATGTCCCGGTTCCGTCTTTCGCAAAATGTGCCTCGATGGCGTTTGCCGTCGACATTTCGATCCGGCCCTGATTGACCTGCGGAATGAAGATATTCGATCCGCCGAACCCGACTGCGCGGGTCGTCAGACCTCCCTTGTCGGACATGACCTTGGCCGCCGCCGAGGCAATGCCATAGGCAAGCGAGCCCTGCGGCAGGGTTCCGATACTTACGGTTTGAGCGGCAGCGCCGCCGACAACGAGCGATAACCCGGCCAGAACGGACGCACTGGCAAGCGGCTTGGTGAAATCAATCATCTCCACGACCTTTCTGTGAACATTCATCTGCCATCAGGATGGCAGATAAAAAACGCAATGCAAATCGGCCGATAGAATATTGAGCGTGAACCTACAGCCACCACTGTAGAACGTAATCGTAGGGCCCTTCGCGATTGACCAGGTCGACCCGCTGCAGGGCGATGCGGTAACCGTCGCCGGTCTTTTTCAGGACATGACGGTACTTGCCGGTGAAGTTGCGGACTTCGTAGCGGAAATACTCCGCGCAGTGGAAACGGGAGCGGACGACGAGATCGCCGTTCGCGGCTTCGCTTTCGACAATGACGTTCGACACCACATGGCACAGGCGGTTATGCGGCGCCTGGCTGTGGGCGCGCGGATGGGTGTTCCGGGCGATGCGCATTCGCATCAAATCCTGGTCTTCCCAGAATATGTTGGGCTCGCCGTCGCCTTCGATCTGGTCCTCCTCCGACGGCATCCAGTAAAACCCGTCATCGGTATAGAGCGCGAGCCAGTCGTCCCACTGTTTCTCGTCGAGAATTTCCGCCTGGCGGTAGAGAAATTTTTCGACCGCCAACTGGGTCTCGACGGCGACTCCGGCGACAGCAAAGGGATTGTCGGCGGCGAGCTTTTCGGTTGCGGTTCCCATGATCAGGCCCCCTCGCCGGCGGTCATATAGTCTTTCCACGCATGCATCATGTGACGCAGCGGCAGTTCGCTCATCGTGTCGGGGGCGGAATAGGTCTTGTCGCCCTCGACGATGTCCTGCCCGGCATTGCGATGGAAACTGACCCATTCCCGCGCCGACGATTCCAGGCCGTGCTGACATTTCCACCAGTTGAACAGATCGTCCGCGTTGACCAGCGTCGACGGCGAATTGACCAGATAGTAATAGGCGAGCGACCGCCGGTAGATCGCTTCCGGCGCCTCCTTCAGGCGGAAATGCCAGATCTCCGTCAGCGTTTTGTCCGGGCCCAGCGGGCGGATCGACCGCAACTGCTGCAATGGCGGCTGAATCGACAGGCAGGGATAGACCAGCATGTGATGAATGTTGACGTTGAGGATCTCCTCGGCCTTTTCCTCGCCATAGGCGGCGTACATGCGCCGGACGTATTCGTTGGTATCCGGGTCGTCGGGGCGCAGGCCCATATAGCCTTCGAGACTGCTATGGCCGTTCGGAAACCCGATCGTGCCGAACTTGGTCCAGCCGTCATGTCCGAGGCGGGCGAAATCCGACAGAAAGCTCAGTTCCAGCGGGACCTCCTTGCCGTCGGCGCGGATTTTCGCTTCGATCTGCTGGGCGGCCTTGCCGGTGGATTCATGAGTCACGCCGGGATGGGACGAATCGAGCTGGTTCTCCAGGAATATTTTCCAGTTCGACTGCTGGACCATCCGGAAACAGCTTCCGACGACTTCGGTTTCCTTGCCGGGCGCCCGGTCGATCAACTGGTCGAACGCGGACGCGGAATCGCCGAGATGGGTTTTAAGGTCGGGCCCGCCTTCGGACAGTTTCGCGAACCAGAATCCCCGGTAACTGTCGGACCGGGCCGGGCGTGCCATGTGAAATTCGGGATCGTCGAAATCGAGATTGGTACCGTCATAGCCGTGTTTCGCGGGCATGCTTTCCAGCTTGCCGTCGAGGTGGAACGTCCAGGCGTGGTACGAACAGTAAAAATGGCCGCCGGTGTTTCCCTTGCGCGCCGTGCAGATCTGGGCGCCGCGATGGGGACACCTGTTGTACAGCACCTGGACCTCGCCGTTCCGGTCCCTGACCATCACCATCGGCTGGCGGCCGACCTGGGCGAGATAATAGTCGCCCGGTTCCTTCACCTGGCTTTCATGGCCGACATAGATCCACGTGTTTTCGAAAATCCGCTCCATCTCGAGATCGAAAATCTCGGGATCGGTGTAGGCTTTGCGGTGCGCCCGGTCCGGTTCGACCATGGCGGCGATCTGTTCATTGGTCCAGCTCATCGATACCTCCGGCTCTGCCGATTGCAGATTCATGTACGGTGTGGCAATCCCTGCGGGATCGTGCAATGACGAAGGTTCACAGCTTCACCGGGGCTTATCTAGCCCGAAACGGCGTCGATTAGCCTCAAAACGCAAAATTCTACGCATTTCTCAGCGTAACAGAGGGTAATTCGCCGAATCTGTCCTTATAGGCGGCGGCAAACTTGCTGGGATGGGTAAATCCGCATTCGAAAGCGATTTCGGTGACGGAAACATCGCCGGTACCCAGTTGTTTGAGGCGCAGCCGCGCCATATCGAGACGCACATTCCGCAGGTAGACCATCGGCGGGACCCCGTAATATTTCCGGAAGCCGGCATGGAGCGATCGCTTGCCGACCCCACCGGCCCGAACCAGATCGTCCAGCCCGATAGGCTCGGCCGAATGATCGTGGATAAACGCCGCCGCGTGGCGGACGTGGCGCGGACGCAGGCCCGGCGGCGACCCCGAAAGAACGTGCGAATAATTATGCGGCAAGGCGTTGAGCATCAGGTCGAGCAGCACCTGTTTCGCATCCATGCCGCCGGGTCCGACAAAGAACGATTCTTCCCGTTCCAGGTCGGTACCCAGAAGTTCGATCATTTTCGCCAGCGTGCCCACCGCACCGGCGGCCGCCTGCGGCGACGGATCGAACATCAGCGGATCGCGAACCGGCATGCCGATCCGCCGCTCCAGCGCCGATTCCATATCCGTCCGATCGATGCGGATCATCATCTGATGCCCGTCGGTCTGCCAGATCTTGGTATGGGGCGCGTTGGCATTGATCATGTAGATTTCGCCGGGCCGGAACGGCGTCGTCGCCCGCGTCTGCCCGACGGCCATCCTGCCGCCGAGATTGACTTCGCACAGATAGATATTCGACATATTCGGCACATGGACGGCCGCTTCTCCCTCGCCGAACATCGAATAGGCCATTTCGTTGAAGCCCAGCGTACCGACGGATGCCGTGCGGTATCGCACCGTGACCGGGCGTTTCTGCCGCGAGCGGTGCTCCAGCGTGTGGGAAATAATGTTCTGGCCCACGATCTGGCGCGTCTCTTGCGTATCGCTGGAGACGAAATAAGGTGTCCAGTGGCCGCCGGACACGGGATGTGCTGCCTGATCCATCGTCCGACAAGCTTGTTCCTAAATCGATCCCGACGCAATCCATGATGGTCAGATGAATATATCCCTCACCCTTGCCGAAAGTATCGCCCGGACCCTCTCGGCCCGCGGCGTCAAACGCATCTTCGGCGTCCCCGGGGGCGGATCGAGCCTCGATATTATCGATGCCGCCGCCCGGGCCGGCATCGAATTCGTCCTCTGCCGGGGCGAAACCGCCGCCGCGATCATGGCCGCTGTCACCGGCGAACTGACCGGCATCCCGGGCGTGGTACTGACGGGAATCGGGCCCGGCGCCGCAAGCGTGGTCAACGGTGTCGCCTATGCATCGCTGGAGCGCGCGCCGATCGTCGTGATCACCGACACACATGAAGACGGGGCGGTCGCGCCGCCGCACCAGATATCCGACCAGCAGGCGATGTTCGCCCCGATCTCGAAGGCCCAGGCGCGGCTCGACCCGACAGACGGCGCACAGGCCTTCGAAGACCTGTTCGACCTCGCCGCCGCGGAACCGCCCGGCCCCGTCCATATCGACCTTTCCGCAGGGGACGCCGCATCGCCGGTTGCGGCACCGGCGGTCGCCACCACCGCCGCGCCCCGCGCCATCGACGACAAGGCGATGGAAAAAGCCGCGTCCCTGATCGCCGCCGCCGGCCGGCCGGTGGTGCTCGTCGGCCACCAGTGCCGCGCCGCCGACAGGGCCGCGGCGGCAAACGACCTTGCCGGCGCCCTCGGCGGCCCGGTGATGACAACCTACAAGGCCAAGGGCGTGGTCCCGGAAGACGGGCCGCTGAATGTCGGGTTGTTCACCAACGCCAGACTCGATCACACCGTCCTGACGGAGGCCGACCTGATCGTGTTCTGCGGCGTCGACCCGGTCGAAATGATCCCCGGAAAATGGAACCATGCGACGCCGGTGATCGTGCTGTCGGAAACCGGCGGACTCGCCTGGCCGTTCGACGCGGATGCGGAAATCGCCGGACCGGTCGCCGAAAGCGCCGCGCGGCTGGCCCGGATACCGACCGGAAGCGCCTGGACGCCGGGGGAACTGGCGGCATTCAAAAACCGTCTCCGCGACACCCTTGCCAATACCGGCGAAGACGGGCGTTTTCCGGACGCGGTGATCGACGCGGTAGTCGATGCCGCGGCGGAAGCCGTTCCCGGCGGCGCGCGGCTTGCGGTCGATGCCGGGGCGCACATGTTTTCGGCGATGTCGCGCTGGCCGGCCCGCGCGCCCCACGACGTGATGAAATCGAACGGGTTGTCGTCGATGGGGTTTGCCGTCCCGGCGGCGCTGGCAGGCTGGCTGGAACAGCCCGACCGGCATACGGTCGCGATCACCGGCGACGGCGGCATGATGATGTGCCTTGCAGAAATGTCCACCGCGGCGCGGTTGAAGGCGGCGCTGACGGTAGTGGTGCTGAACGACGCCGCCCTGTCGCTGATCGATATCAAGCAACAGCGCCAGCAGCGCCCGCCGCTGGGCGTGCGGTATCCGAGGGTCGATTTCGCGACGGCGGCGCGGGGGATGGGCTGCGATGCCTGGACCGTCGGGCGGCACGATCCGCTGGAATTCGCCCTCGCCGAAGCGTTCTCGGCCGAAGGGCCGACGCTCGTGGATGTGACCGTCAACCCGTCGGGCTATCGCGACCAGCTTACCGCATTACGGGGCTAACCGGCCCGGATCAGTTCTTTGCCATCGCCTTGGCGAAGGAATCCCGCAATCCCACAGTCCGGTTGAAAACCGGTTTGTCGGCCGAGCCGTCGGGGTCGGTGCAGAAATAACCCAGCCGTTCGAACTGGACGACCTCGCCCGCCGGAAAATCCGCCAGCGCGGGTTCCAGCTTGCAGCCGGCCAGGACTTCGAGCGAGTCCGGGTTCAGCGCCGATACGAAATCATCCGCCGCCGGGTTTTCTTCCGCGAAAAGCGGGCTGTACAGCCGCACTTCGGCCTCTACCGCATGCGGGGCGGACACCCAGTGCAGCGTGCCCTTGACCTTGCGGCCGTCGGGCGAATCGCCGCCGCGGGTCTCCGGATCGTAGGTGCAGCGCAGTTCGATCACCTCGCCGGCATCGTCCTTGACGACCCCGGTGCAGGTCACGAAATAGGCCGCCCGCAGACGCACTTCGCGTCCCGGGCTGAGGCGGAAGAACTTTTTCGGGGCGTCTTCCATGAAGTCGTCGCGTTCGACATAGATTTCCCGGCTGAACGGCACCTTGCGCGTCCCCGCGCTTTCGTCGCGCGGGTTGTTGACCGCATCGACCTCTTCGACCTGTCCCTCGGGATAATTCTCGATCACGACCTTGAGCGGGCGCAGGACGGCCATGCGCCGCAGCGCGGAATCGTTGAGCGGCTCGCGAATGCAGTGTTCGAGCATCGCCGCTTCGACCACGCCGTCACTCTTCGAAATCGACAGACGGCCGATGAAATCGCGGATCGCCGCCGCCGGCACGCCGCGCCGCCGGAAACCCGATACGGTCGGCATGCGCGGATCGTCCCACCCCGCGACATGGCCGTCGGATACCAGCCGGGTCAGCACGCGCTTGGACAGCACGGTATGGGTCATGTTCAGCCGGGAAAATTCATACTGCCGCGGCCGCGCCGGGACCGGCAGGTTTTCGATCAGCCAGTCGTATAACGGCCGGTGATCGGCGAATTCCAGCGTGCAGAGAGAATGCGTTATGCCTTCCATCGCGTCGGTCTGCCCGTGGGCGAAATCGTAGGTCGGGTAGATGCACCAGTCATCCCCGGTGCGCGGATGCGGCGCGCGGACGATGCGGTACAGGGTCGGGTCGCGCAGGTTCATGTTGCCCGATGCCATGTCGATCTTTGCGCGCAGGACGCGGGCGCCGTCTTCGAACTCGCCTGCCCGCATGCGCCGGAACAGGTCCATGTTTTCGTCGACGCTGCGCGACCGGTGCGGGCTGTCCCGCCCGGGCTCGGTCAGGGTGCCGCGATAGTCGCGTACCTCCTCCGCGGACAGATCGTCGACATAGGCAAGCCCCGCGCCGATCAGGTGTTCCGCCCAAAGGTACAATTGCTCGAAATTGTCGGACGCGTATTTAACCTCGCCGTCCCAGCCGACATCGAGCCAGCGGACATCGGCCTGGATGGCGTCGATGAATTCCTGGTCTTCCTTCGCCGGGTTGGTGTCGTCGAAGCGCAGGTTGCAGCGGCCGCCGAACTCCGCCGCCACGCCGAAATTCAGGCAGATCGACTTGGCGTGTCCGATATGCAGGTAGCCGTTGGGTTCCGGCGGGAACCGCGTGACCAGAGAATCAACGACCCCGTTCGCCAAATCGTCGCGGATTCGGTCGCGGATAAAATCGTGGGGGGCTTCCGGCAGCGTGTTTTCTGTATCGGTCATGGAGGAGCGTATAGCACGCCGGATTCAAAGCGCTAAGAGGCAATCCTGCGGAATTCGCCCAGTGGAGCACCCAGTGGAGTATACCCCGGCCGAAATTCTGATAGCCTGCGATCAAATAAAAAGAAACACGGATACAATGATGCTCAGATCCGGCCCGGCGGCAGGTATTTTCTGGATGTGCATGGCGACGCTGATCAGCTCGGTCTCGGGTGCCATGGTCCGCGAACTGGCCGGCCAGCTTCCGACGATGGAACTGGTCTTTTTCCGCAATCTCATTGCCGTACTGGCCCTGATCCCCATCGTTCGCCGCCAGGGCGTCGGCCTGCCGGATAAAAGCCAGCTGCCGGTCTATGCGTTGCGGGTGCTGTTTGCCTATGGCGCGATGGTGCTGCTGTTTTACGCGCTCGCCCGCATGCCCATCGCCGACGTCTATGCGCTGCAATACACGATCCCGCTGTTCACGATCCTGCTCGCCGTGATCGTGCTGAAACAGCAGGCGGATATTCACAGCTGGATCGCCTGCTTTGTCGGTTTCGCCGGTGCGTTGATCGTCATGCGGCCGGGCATCATCGAGGTCACGCTGGCCGCCGTCGGCGCACTGACGACCGCGTTCATGCATGCCGGGTCGAACACGACGATAAAGATACTGTCGCGAAAGGACGGGCCTGAAGTCATCACGCTGTGGACCAATATCGGCATGCTGCCGCTGGCCCTGGTCCCGACCCTGTTTCTGTGGGTCACGCCGACCGCGCAGCAATGGCCGCTGGTGATCGGCATCGGCGTCATCAGCAGCATCGGCGGGTACTGCTTTACCCGGGCGGTATCGTCGGCGGATGCGCGGATCGTGCAGCCGTTCCAGTTTTCACGGATGATTTTCGCGACCGCGATCGGCTGGATCATGTTTTCCGAACTGCCCGACATCTGGACCTGGGTCGGGGCTGCCGTGATCTTTGGCGCGTCTTACTATATCGTCTACCGAGAGGGCAAAGCGCGAAAGGCGCTCGCCGCCCGACAAGCCGGACAGGAGAACCCAGAGACGCCCGCATGAGCCAGAACCCGTTGCCGCCCCCCGCCCCCGATATCCGCTATCGCAGCATCCTTTCGATGATCCGCGAACACGCGACGCGCGCGCCGGACCAGGAATGCCTGATCGCCATCGACCAGGATCTATCGCTGACCTGGCGCCAGCTTTACCGGCTCACCAACAAGCTGTCGGCGTGGCTCCACGCACGGAATATCGGCGCGAACGACCGCGTACTGGTGCTGACCGACAATTCGCTTGAAAACCTGATCCTGTATTACGGCGTGCAGCGCCACGGCGCGACGTTCTGCACGGTGAACGTCGATATCAACGCCAATCATATGCGCGAGATCATAGAGCGGCTGAACCCGCATGTGGTGCTGTGGCACGATGCGCTCGATACCGGCGACCTGCCGCAAACCACTCCCGGCGACTGGGTTCCGTTCGGCGCGGCGGACCCGGACGGGGCCGCGGCGCGGGACGGCGGCCTGTTCGAAGCGCTCAATGCCCTCGACGGCGATGCGGAACCGGCCGAGGTTTCGGCCGAAGACGACGCGGCCGTGATATGCTTCACGTCGGGAACCACCGACCGGCCCAAGGGCGTCATCCACAGTTTCGGCAATTACAACTATATCGGCGCACAGACCGCCTATCTCTGGGGGCTGGAGCCGTCCGACCGGGTACTGGAATACCGGTCGTTTTCGTGGTCGTCCTCGCACCAGATCGTGCTGCAACCGCTGCTTTTCGGCGGCGGCTGCGTCGTGTTCGCGCCGAAATTTTCGTTCAGCCGGCTGTTCGCCTGGATCCGCGATTACCGCATCACCAAGGCGATCGGCATTCCCGCCGTGGTCAACATGCTGCTCGACCGGGACGCCGATGCCGGTCTCGACGAAGATGTCGCGGCCATGCAGACCCTCGAATTCATGAGTTGCAGCACCGCACCGCTGATGGAAGAACAGCACCACCGGTTCGAGAGCACCTACGGCATCAAGCTGATCCAGCATTACGGGATGAGCGAAGGCGGCACCGTGGCGGGGAACCACCATCTCGCGCGCCGGATCGGCAGCGTCGGGATGCCCGGCATCGGTCAGGACCTGAAAATCATAGACGAGGACGGCAAGGCGCTGCCGCAGGGCGCGGAAGGCGAGATCGAGATCGGCGGCCCGCAGAATGCGACGGCCTATCTCAATCCCGATGGCGGGATCGAACCGGTACGTGGCAAACGCCTTAAAACCGGCGATCTCGGCATGCTGGATACGGACGGATACCTGCGTATCACCGGCCGCGCCAAGGAGCTGATCATTCGCGGCGGCGTCAATATCGCCCCGCTCGAGATCGACAACGTGGTGATGAAACACCCCGATGCGATGGAAGTCTGCACGGTCGGGGTGCCGGACAGGATCTACGGCGAAAAGATCGTCTGCTACGTGGTGCCGCGCGCGGGAAAAGCGTTATCGGCCGAGGATATCGCCGCGCATTGCGCCGGGCATCTGCCGGATTTCAAACAGCCCACCGAGACCATCGTAGCCCGAACCATCGCGCGGAACGCCCGCGGCAAGGTCGACCGCAACGCAATGAAGGAAACATGGATGAACGACCACCAGGAAGACCGGCCATGACGGGCGCGACCGTCATACGGGGCGGCCATATCATCGACGGGACGGGCGCGCCCGGAATCGAAGCCGATATTGCCTTTGCCGACGGACGCATCGTCGAGATCGGCACGGATATCGCAACCGCCGGCGCCGAGGTTATCGATGCGTCCGGAAAGGTCGTCGCCCCCGGCTTTATCGACATCAAGACCCATTCGGACTGGACCCTGCCGCTGATGCCCCAGGCGGAAAGCAAGATCCGCCAGGGCGTGACCACCGAGGTCATCGGCCATTGCGGTTATTCCTGTGCGCCCGCCCTGCCGGACAAGGTCGAGGCCCTCGCCGATTATCTGAGCCCGAGCGCGCCGTGGCTGACTTTCCGCGCCACGAATTTCAAGGACTATCTCGACCAGTACCCTGCCCTGTCGGTGAACTCGATCCACCTGGTCGGGCACAATACGCTGCGCCTGATGGCGATGGGCATGGAAGACCGCCCGCCGACGGAAGCCGAAATCGGCCATATGCGCGTCCTGCTGACCGAAGCGCTGGCGGCCGGCGCGCTCGGCATGTCGTCCGGCCTGTTCACGGCGCCGGGATCCTATTCGGATGTCGAGGAAATGGTGTCGCTCGGCAGGACCCTGGCGGCAACGGGCGCACGCTATTTCACCCATCTCCGCGACGAGGGGAATACCGTGTTCGATTCCGTGCAGGAAGCCATGGAATTCGCCGAACAGATCCGGGTCCATGTCCAGATCGTGCATATGAAGCTGTCGGGCACCGATAACTGGGGCGGGGCAGTGAAGGCGATGGACCTGCTGGCCGATGCGCGGCGCGGCGGCGTGCCGATCGACTGCGATATCTATCCCTATACAGCGGCCAGCAACCCGCTGAAAAACCTGTTCCCGCCGTGGCTGCAGGAAGGCGGCGTCGAGGCGATGATCACCCGGCTCGCCGACGACAATGTCCGCAACCGCCTGCGCACGGCGCTGGAGGCCGAAGGCCTGAACAATTTCGGGCGCATTCCCGACTGGGACGCGATCCGCATCTCGATCTCGCCCGACATGCCGCAATATGCCGGGCGCACCATCGCCGATATCGCCGCCGAACGGAATATCGACGGCTTTAACATGGCACTGGACTATATCGTCGAGGACCGGGGCCAGACCCGGGTGCTGGTCGGCTCCATCGCCGAGAACGATGTAAAGGATTTCGTGCGCTCCCCCGACGTGATGATCGGCTCCGACGGCAACTCGGTAGCGCCCTACGGCACTACCGGCCAGGGCAAGCCGCATCCCCGGTTTTACGGGACTTTCGCCAAGGTACTCGGCCAGTATGCACGTGACGAGGAACTGCTGCCGCTGCACCAGGCGGTGTGGAAAATGACCGGCGCGTCCGCTCGGGCGCTGGGTTTGAAAAACCGCGGCACCCTGCAACCCGGCAATGCCGCCGATATCACGATTTTCGATCCCGTAACCATTGCCGAACAGGCGACCTACGAAGACCCGCACCAGTTCGCATCCGGGATACACCAGGTAATCGTCAACGGAACCACCGTGCTGCGCGACGGCGAACATACCGGCGCGCTGGCGGGCCGCACGCTCCGCCGCCAGACGGATTTCGCGGCCGCATGACCGCAGGCGGGATTCCGGTCCTGAAAGCGGGCGGCACCGATGCCCTGCCCGAACCGGTCGCGGCGCATGCGGCGGCGCGGTTTTCGGAAGCCGGTGTGCTGGTCGTGAAAAACCTGCTGACGCCGGCACGGATCGCATCGCTCCACGCGGCGTATTCGGAACGCTACGGCGAGCTCGATCACCGCGCATCGGGTCCGCATATCAAGGAAGTCGGCGACCGGCGGCTGATGATCGCGCTCGACGTTGCGGATGACTTCGCGTCACCCGATATCTTCGCCAACCCGGTCGCGCTGAGCGTGGTGGCCCCGCTGCTCGGGGACGACTTCATTCTCGGCAGCTACGTCGCCGTGACCTCGATGCCCGGCGCCCGGGCGCAGCGCCTGCACACGGACCAGAGCGGCCTGTTCAGCGACCCTGTGGCGGAGGCCGCCCTGCCCGCCCACAGCGTCACCCTGGTGATCCCGCTGGTCGGGCTCAACGCGACCACCGGCAGCACCCGGTTTTTTCCCGGCAGCCACCGCGATCCGGAATACGCCCCGGACGACGACGGCAATGCCGACGGTTGCGGCGGCGGTACCGCGCCCGATCTCGATCCCGGCGACGCGATCCTGTTCGACAGCCGCATCAGCCATGGCGGCATGGCGAACCTGTCAGCGGCGCCGCGGCCGATACTCTATTGCACCTATCACCGGGCCTGGTACCGGGACGTGTCCAATTTCCGCGATATGCCGCCCATGGTTATCGACCGTGCCGCGTTCGAACGTCTCGGCGCGGATCACAAGTGGCTGATGGCGTGGATATTCGGGGAAGGCGGCTAGCTAGATGGCGAGGTATTGCTGCCTCAGCTCGGCATTGTCGAGCACGTCCTTCGCAGTGCCGTCGAACACGACCTCGCCCATCTCCAGGATAAGCGCCCGGTCCGCGAGGTGCAGGGCGGCGATGGCGTTCTGCTCGACGATAATCGTCGTGATGCCGAGGGATTTGATCTGTTCGAGCGTCTTTTCGATTTCCTGAACGATCACGGGGGCGAGCCCTTCATAGGGTTCGTCCAGCAGCAGCAGCTTGATATCGCGCGCCAGGGTCCTGCCGATGGCGAGCATCTGCTGTTCGCCGCCCGAAAGGGTCGTGCCCTCCTGGAGTTTCCGCTCTCCCAGACGCGGGAAGAGCTCGTAAATCCGCTCGATGGACCAGCCGACAGGCGGGGCGATCTGCGCCAGCTTCAGGTTTTCCTCGACGGTCAGCCCCTGGATGATCCGCCGGTCTTCCGGCACCAGTCCGACGCCGATCTGCGCCGCTTCATGGGCCTTCATATCGTGAAGCGGCTGATTGTCGAGCCAGATTTCGCCGCGTTTCAGTTCCGGATCGGCAAGCCGCGCGATCGCCCGCAAGGTCGATGTCTTTCCGGCCCCGTTGCGGCCGAGCAGGGCGACGATCTCGCCCTCCCGGATATCGAACTGGACGCCCTGAACGATATAGCTTTCGCCGTAATAGGCATGAATGTCCTGGCAGGAAAAATAGGCTTTCTGTCCGCCGGAGGTTGCCTGATGCGGTGTGCTGGAAGAGGAGGAATCAATCATTTCGCCGCCGATCGGTTTTGCCTCGTTCATAAATGAGCGCCCCCCAGATAGGCTTCCTGGACACGCGCATCGCCCTTGATGTCGTCCGGCAGGCCTTCGGCGATCACCGTGCCCTGCGCCAGTACGGTTATGGTCTCCGCCAGAGAGAACACCACATGCATGTCGTGTTCAATAACCACCATCGTAACACCGCTGGCCGCGATCCGCTTCATCAGGTCGATCGTGTTGTTGGTATCGGCGCGCGCCATGCCGGCCGTCGGTTCGTCCAGCAAAAGCAGTTTGGGCTTCTGCACGAGGCACATCGCGAGTTCGAGCCGACGCTTGTCGCCGCGCGACAACTGACCGGCAACGTCCTGCGCCTTC
>TARA_R110000868_G_scaffold382674_1_pt1 | contig 15377 bp, 11 predicted proteins | sample TARA_R110000868 | Tara Oceans TARA_R110000868 (sample SAMEA4397489) | marine metagenome | biome: Polar Biome; feature: [SRF] surface water layer (ENVO:00010504); material: water (ENVO:00002006), including particulate matter (ENVO:01000060) such as... | depth 5 m | reverse complement strand
GCTTGTTACGTTCAAACTTTGCTTTCGCCATTCGTCTCGTTCCTTAGAGCTAAAGTTCTTTATTCGCCGATCAGGCCAGTTTTTCGCGGACTTCGTCCGCAACGCCCTGAGGCACCTGTTCGTAGTGATCGAAATGCATCGTGTACTGCGCACGCCCCTGGCTCGAAGAGCGCAGGTTGTTCACGTAGCCGAACATGTTCGCCAGCGGCACGGTCGCGTTGAGCACGCGGGCGTTGCCGCGCGTATCCATGCCCGAAACGTTGCCGCGACGGCTGTTCAGATCGCCGATGATGTCGCCCATGTATTCTTCCGGGGTCACCACTTCGACGCGCATGATCGGTTCCAGCAGCTTCGGGCCGGCCTTTGCCGCGCCTTCGCGGAACGCCGCGCGCGACGCAATTTCGAACGCCATCACAGAGGAATCGACGTCGTGGCTGTCGCCATCGAACAACGTCATCTTCATGTCGGTCATCGGGAACCCGGCCAGCACGCCCGTATTCGCGGCGCTCAGCAGCCCCTTCTGCACACCCGGGATGTATTCGCGCGGCACGTTGCCGCCGACGACGGTGGATTCGAACTGAACGCCCGAACCCGGCTCGAGCGGCTCGAAGGTGATCTTGATACGGGCAAACTGTCCCGAACCACCGGTCTGTTTCTTATGCGTGTAATCAATATCGATCGTCTTCGAAATCGTTTCGCGATAGGCAACCTGCGGCGCACCGACATTCGCCTCGACCTTGAACTCGCGCTTCATGCGGTCGACGATAATTTCGAGATGCAGTTCGCCCATGCCACTGATGATGGTCTGGCCGCTTTCCTCGTCCGACGCAACGCGGAAGGACGGATCCTCCTGTGCGAGGCGGGACAGAGCAACGCCCATTTTTTCCTGGTCGCTGGCCGTCGCAGGCTCCACCGCAACCTCGATAACCGGATCCGGGAACTCCATACGTTCGAGAATGACCGGATGCGCCGGATCGGAGAGCGTATCGCCGGTGGTCACGTCCTTCAGACCCGCCAGAGCGACGATATCGCCGGCATGCGCTTCCTTGATTTCCTCACGCGAGTTTGCGTGCATCAGAAGCATACGGCCGACGCGCTCGCGCTTTTCCTTGACCGTGTTCATGATGCCGTCGCCGGCGCTCAGGACACCGGAATAAAGCCGGACAAACGTCAGCGTCCCGACAAACGGGTCGGTCATGATCTTGAACGCAAGCGCCGCAAAGGGCTCGCTGTCGCGGTTGGACCGCTTGATCACCGTTTCGCCGTCCATCTCGAAACCCTTGATCGCCGCGACATCGATCGGCGACGGCATCAGGTTCACGACAGCATCCAGCAGCGGCTGAACACCCTTGTTCTTGAACGCCGTGCCATTCAGGATCGGAACGATGGCATTTGCGAGCGTGCCCTTGCGCAGGCAGGCGATGAGCACCTCTTCCGACGGCTCCGTGCCCTCTTCGAGATACGCTTCCATCGCGTCGTCGTCGAATTCAATCGCCGCCTCAATCATGCGGCCGCGATAATCGGCAGCCTGATCGGCATATTCCGCCGGAATATCCTGATACTCGAATTCAGCGCCGAGGTTTTCGTCCTTCCAGACGATCGCCTTGTTCTTCACAAGATCGATAACCCCGAGATATTCGGCTTCCGCGCCCAGCGGGAGCTGCAACACAACCGCGTTCGCGCCCAGCCGGTCGACGATCATATCGACGCAGCGATAGAAATCGGCGCCGGTGCGGTCCATCTTGTTGACGAAGCAGATACGCGGAACGCCGTACTTGTCGGCCTGGCGCCAGACGGTTTCCGACTGAGGCTCTACGCCGGCGACCGAATCGAACACGGCGACAGCGCCGTCGAGCACCCGAAGCGAGCGTTCGACCTCAATCGTGAAGTCGACATGGCCGGGGGTGTCGATGATGTTGATGCGATGGCCGTCCCATTCGCAGGTCGTCGCAGCCGACGTGATCGTAATGCCGCGCTCCTGCTCCTGCTCCATCCAGTCCATCGTGGCGGTGCCCTCGTGGACCTCGCCAATTTTATAGGACCGCCCGGTATAATACAGGATGCGTTCGGTCGTCGTCGTCTTACCGGCATCGATGTGCGCCATGATGCCGATATTGCGATATTTTTCGATGGGCGTTTTGCGGGCCATTACGATGTATCCTGATCTCTACGCTGTTAGTTTTCGCGGGTTACCAGCGATAATGCGCGAACGCTTTATTCGCGTCCGCCATACGGTGCGTGTCTTCGCGCTTCTTGACCGCGGAACCGCGGTTTTCGGAAGCGTCCTGAAGCTCACTGCACAACCGGTCGGCCATGGTGTTTTCGTGACGATTGCGCGCCGCTTCGATAATCCAGCGGATCGCCAGCGCCTGGCGCCGGTCGGGACGAACCTCGACAGGCACCTGGTAGGTCGCACCGCCGACGCGGCGGGAACGAACCTCGATGGTCGGACGCACATTCTCCAGCGCGTCGTGGAAAACCTTCACCGGATCCTGGCCGGACCGCTTGGAAATGGTTTCCAGCGCGCCGTACACGATACGCTCGGCCGCCGATTTCTTGCCATGGAACATGATGTTGTTGATGAACTTGGTCAGAACAACATCGTGGAACTTGGCGTCGGGAAGCACTTCCCGTTTTTCTGCTGCGCGTCTGCGAGGCATTTGAAAGAGCTCCCCTTACTTAGGACGCTTGGCGCCGTATTTCGAACGCCGCTGACGGCGGTCCGAAACACCCTGCGTATCGAGCGTGCCGCGAATGATATGATAGCGAACACCCGGCAAATCCTTCACACGACCACCACGGATCATGACGACCGAATGCTCCTGAAGGTTATGACCTTCGCCAGGAATATAGCTGGTCACCTCGAAACCGTTTGTCAGCCGGACACGCGCAACTTTACGCAGCGCCGAGTTCGGCTTCTTCGGTGTCGTTGTGTAAACCCGTGTACACACGCCGCGCTTCTGCGGACATGCTTCCATTGCGGGGACCTTATTGCGCGCAGGCTTTGACTTGCGCGGCTTGCGGATCAATTGATTAATTGTCGGCACGCCGTCCGTTCCTTAATCTGGTGCGCGAGCGTATAACCCGGGAAATCCCCCGATCACACACGAAAAGCAAGACGCATGACCGGACCAGCCGGTTTACGACTCGCGCTGATTGTATTCAGTTTTTCACCGGGACCACATTTCACAGAAGCGATATGTTTCCCCGAAGAGGCGCGGAATATAGGGGGGCGCCCCTACTCCGTCAACAGGCTTTTTGCACGTTATTGCCGTTATTTACGGTGCGGCGGCCTGCCCGAGTCGGGAAAGCCGCCGCATCGTCGATAAACGGTTCCTTTCCGGCCTATTCGACCGGTTCAGCGGCTTCGATATCTTCGTCCGTCGGCGGCAGCTGGGCTGCCTCCGCGGCCTTGGATATCTCGGCGATTTCATTGTCACGATCCGTGGCAATGGTCCGCATTTCGTTCATGAACGCGCCGGTTCCCGCCGGGATCAGGCGGCCCACGATCACGTTTTCCTTCAGGCCCACAAGATTGTCGACCTTGCCGGACACAGCCGCCTCGGTCAGCACACGGGTGGTCTCCTGGAAGGACGCCGCGGAGATAAACGACTGCGTCTGGAGAGACGCCTTCGTGATGCCCTGGAGCACCGGGGATGCCGATGCGAGCTTCAGGTTCTCTTCGCCGGCCTTGTCGTTGATCTCGTCAAACTCGAGACGATCGACAAGCTCGCCCGTCAGGAACGTTGTTTCACCCGGATCGGTGATTTCAACCTTCTGCAGCATCTGACGCGCAATGACTTCGATGTGCTTGTCGTTGATCTTCACGCCCTGGAGACGATAGACCTCCTGGATTTCCTTGATCAGGTAATCGGCAAGCGCCTCGACCCCCATCACCCGCAGAATGTCATGCGGCACCGGGTTCCCGTCCATCAGCGCATCGCCGCGTTCGACGATATCGCCTTCCTGAACGGCCACCGGCTTGCCCTTGGGCAGCAGGTATTCGACCGGATCGACATCCTTCTCTGCGGGATGAACGAAAATGCGGCGCTTGTTCTTGTAGTCCTTGCCGAACTCGACCCGTCCCGCGGTATCGCTGATAATCGCGAAATCCTTGGGCTTGCGGGCTTCGAACAATTCCGCCACACGCGGCAGACCGCCGGTGATATCGCGGGTTTTCGAGCCCTCGAGCGGGATACGCGCGAGCACGTCGCCGGCATGAACCTCAACGCCGGGCTCGACCGAAAGAATGGCGTCGACCGAGAGGTAATACCGGGCCTCGGCGCCGGAATCGAGCAGGATGATCTCACCCTTCGAATCGCGGAGCGTGATACGCGGACGCAGATCGGTGCCCTTGGGCTGCTGCTTCCAGTCGACGACCGTTTTGTAGGACAGGCCCGTCGCCTCGTCCGTGATGTCCCGCATGGACACGCCGTCGACGAGGTCGAGATAGTTCACCGTGCCTTCTTTTTCGGAGATGATCGGACGGGTGTAGGGATCCCATTCGGCCAACCGGTCTCCGCGCTCCACGACCGAGCCCTCGTCCTTGAGGATACGCGCGCCGTAGGGAACACGATAGGAAGCGCGTTCACGCCCCTGATCGTCCACGAGCACAATTTCAGTATTCCGTGCCATGACGAGAGGCATGCCCTGGCGATCGACCACTACATTGCGGTTATTCACCCGGACGGTTGCATCGAACGACGCTTCCACGCTCGACTGCTCCGCGCCACGCTGGGCCGCACCGCCGATATGGAACGTCCGCATCGTCAGCTGGGTACCGGGCTCGCCGATCGACTGCGCCGCAATAATGCCGACCGCTTCGCCCATGTTCACCGGGGTGCCGCGGGCAAGATCTCGACCGTAGCATGCAGCGCACACGCCGATCTTGGTCTCGCAGGTCAGCGCCGACCGAATCAGCAGGGATTCCATGCCGATATCGTCGATTTTCTCGGCAAGCGCCTCGTCGATAAGCGTGCCCTTCTTGGCAAGCTTTTCGCCCGAAATCGGATCGATGATGTCTTCGCCGGCGGTCCGACCGAGAACCCGCTCGGACAGGGCTTCGAGAACGTCGCCGCCTTCGATCATCGGACGCACGGTCAGGCAGTTCTTCGTGCCGCAGTCTTCCTCGATGACCGTGCAGTCCTGCGCGACATCGACGAGACGGCGAGTAAGATACCCGGAGTTCGCCGTTTTAAGCGCCGTATCGGCAAGGCCTTTGCGCGCGCCGTGCGAGGAATTGAAGTATTCCAGCACCGACAGGCCTTCCTTGAAGTTCGAGATGATCGGCGTTTCGATGATCTCGCCGGACGGCTTGGCCATCAGACCGCGCATACCGGCCAGCTGCTTCATCTGGGCAGCCGAACCACGCGCGCCTGAATGCGCCATCATGTATACCGAGTTCACCAGTTCGCCGGGCTCGACCTTTTCGAGGCCCGCCATCATCGCGTCGGCAACATCGTCGGTGCACTGCGACCAGGCATCGATCACCTTGTTGTATTTCTCGCCCTGGGTAATGAGGCCGTCCTGGTACTGCTGTTCGTACTCCTTGACCTGGTCCTGGGTATCGGCAACCAGCTTCTCCTTGGCCGCCGGAATGACGAGGTCGTCCTTGCCGAACGAAATGCCGGCCTTGCAGGCATTCGAGAATCCGAGGCCCATCATGCGGTCGGCAAAGATCACGGTGTCCTTCTGCCCGCAATGGCGATAGACGAGATCGATCACGTCCTGAACGTCTTTCTTGGTCAGGACCTTGTTGAGAACGTCGAGCGGCACGCTCGCGCTCTTCGGCAGGATATGCATGATGAACATGCGGCCCGCCGTCGTTTCCATACGGCGCACATAGGGCTTGCCGTCTTCGTCGACCGTCTCGATCCGCACCTTGATCTTGGAGTGCAGGGAGATCACGCCCCCTGACAGCGCCTGCTCGACCTCGCCGGTCGAGCCGAACGCCATGCCTTCGCCGGGCTCTCCGTCGCGGTCGATGCTGAGATAATACAGCCCGAGGACGATATCCTGGGACGGCACAATGATCGGCTTGCCGTTGGCCGGGCTGAGGATGTTGTTGGTCGACATCATCAGAACTCGCGCCTCAAGCTGGGCTTCCAGCGAAAGCGGCACATGGACGGCCATCTGGTCGCCGTCGAAATCGGCGTTGAACGCGGTGCAGACCAGCGGATGCAGCTGGATCGCCTTGCCTTCGACCAGCACCGGCTCGAACGCCTGGATGCCGAGGCGATGCAGTGTCGGCGCGCGGTTCAGCATGACCGGATGCTCGCGGATAACCTCTTCGAGGATATCCCAGACCTCCGGACGTTCCTTTTCGACCATGCGCTTGGCGGCCTTGATCGTATTGGCCATGCCATAGAGTTCAAGCTTGGAATAGATAAACGGCTTGAACAGCTCGAGCGCCATTTTCTTCGGCAGCCCGCACTGGTGCAGTTTCAGTTCCGGGCCGACGACGATAACCGAGCGGCCGGAATAATCGACGCGCTTGCCGAGCAGGTTCTGACGGAACCGGCCCTGCTTGCCCTTGAGCATGTCGCTCAGGGATTTCAGCGGACGTTTGTTCGCGCCCGTGATCGTCCGGCCGCGGCGGCCGTTGTCGAACAGCGCATCGACAGATTCCTGCAGCATGCGTTTTTCATTACGCACGATGATATCGGGGGCGCGCAGTTCGATCAGGCGCTTCAGGCGGTTGTTCCGGTTGATCACACGACGATAGAGATCGTTCAGATCGGACGTGGCAAAACGGCCGCCGTCCAGCGGCACCAGCGGGCGCAGTTCCGGCGGAATGACCGGAATGACCTCAAGGATCATCCATTCGGGGCGCGCGCCGGATTCCATGAAGGATTCGACCAGCTTCAGACGCTTGACGTATTTCTTGCGCTTCGCCTCGGAACCGGTCTCGCGCATGTCGACGCGCAGCTCGTCGCGTTCCATTTCAAGATCGATCTCGGAAAGCATCTTCTTCAGGGCTTCGGCGCCGATCATCGCTTCGAAAGCGTCTTCGCCGTATTCGTCCTGGGCGTCGATAAACGCCTCTTCCGACAAAAGCTGGCCTTCTTCGAGCGGCGACAGGCCGGGCTCGGTGACGATGTAGTTTTCGAAATACAGCACGCGCTCGACGCTTTTGAGCGTCATGTCGAGAAGCAGCGCGATCCGGCTCGGCAGGGATTTCAGGAACCAGATATGCGCGACCGGCGAAGCGAGCTCGATATGGCCCATGCGCTCGCGCCGGACCTTCGACAGCGTTACTTCAACGCCGCATTTCTCGCAGATGATGCCGCGATACTTCATGCGCTTGTACTTGCCGCAGAGGCATTCGTAATCCTTGATCGGCCCGAAGATCCGGGCGCAGAACAAACCGTCACGTTCCGGCTTGAAGGTCCGGTAATTGATGGTCTCCGGCTTTTTGATCTCGCCATAGGACCACGAACGGATACGCTCGGGGCTCGCAATCGAAATCTGGATCTGGTCGAAGCTCTGGGCAGTGCTGACCTGTCCGAAGATGTTCATCAATTCATTCATCAGCCGTCTCCTGGCATCTGCGGCCGTCCCGAACACCGGGACGGCCTCTAGTCATTCAGTTACGTCGTCGAAACGGGAATCCCGGTATCAGGATTCCTGGTTCAACTCGACGTTAAGGCACAACGATTTCAACTCTTTCACAAGCACGTTAAACGATTCCGGAATGCCCGCTTCGAAGGTATCGTCGCCGCGGACGATGGCTTCGTAGACCTTGGTACGACCGGATACGTCATCCGATTTCACCGTCAGCATTTCCTGAAGCGTGTAAGCCGCGCCATACGCTTCAAGCGCCCACACTTCCATTTCGCCGAACCGCTGTCCGCCGAACTGCGCCTTGCCGCCCAGCGGCTGCTGGGTAACGAGGCTGTAGGGGCCGATCGACCGGGCGTGGATCTTGTCGTCCACCAGATGGTGCAGCTTCATCATGTAGATGTAGCCGACCGTTACCTGACGATCGAACCGCTCGCCGGTGCGGCCGTCATGCAGGGTCACCTGGCCGGACGAATTCAAACCGGCCTGTTCCAGCAATTCGACGATGTCTTCTTCGTGCGCGCCGTCGAACACCGGTGTCGCCATCGGCACGCCGGGACGCAGATTGCCGGCGAGTTCGATAATCTGCGGGTCGTCGAGGCCGGCGATATCTTCGTCGAACGTCTCCTTGCCGTAGATTTCCTTCATTTCGTTGCGCAGCTGGGCCATTTCGCCTTCGCGAACCGCCTTGTCGAGCATCTGGCCGATCTTCTTGCCAAGCCCGGCAGACGCCCACCCGAGATGGGTTTCAAGGATCTGACCGATGTTCATGCGCGACGGCACGCCGAGCGGGTTGAGCACGATATCGACATTGGTGCCGTCTTCGAGGTACGGCATGTCCTCCAGCGGCGAGATTTTGGAAATCACGCCCTTGTTGCCATGACGGCCGGCCATTTTGTCGCCGGGCTGCAGCTTGCGCTTCACCGCGACGAAAACCTTGACCATCTTCATGACGCCAGGCGGCAGCTCGTCGCCGCCCTGGAGTTTTTCGACCTTGTTTTCGAAACGGTCCTGGAGGCGCTTTTCGCTTTCCTGGAACTGTTTCGAGAGGGCCTCGACGTTCTCCATGACCTTGTCGTTCTTGACCGATATCTGGGCAAGCTGGCGCACGGTCAGGTCGTTGACGACCGACTGGGTGATCCGCGTGCCTTCGCTGACCTGCTTCGGACCGGACACAATGGTCTGGTTCATCAGCAGATCCGCAAGGCGGGCCGAGAACGACCGTTCCAGGATTTCCAGTTCGTCGTCGCGATCCTTGGCGAGACGTTCGATCTCTTCGCGTTCGATCGCCATCGCGCGCTCGTCCTTGTCGACCCCGCGGCGCGAGAACACACGCACCTCGACGATCGTGCCGGCAACGCCCGGCGGCAGTTTGAGCGACGTGTCGCGAACGTCCGACGCCTTTTCGCCGAAGATGGCCCGGAGCAGTTTTTCTTCCGGGGTCATCGGGCTTTCGCCCTTCGGCGTTACCTTGCCGACCAGGATGTCGCCCGGGTTCACTTCGGCGCCGATATACACGATGCCGGCTTCGTCCAGGCTCTTCAGCGCTTCTTCGCCGACATTGGGAATGTCGCGCGTGATTTCTTCCTGACCCAGCTTCGTATCCCGGGCCATGATCTCGAATTCCTCGATATGGATCGAGGTGAACACGTCGTCGCGGACGATGCGTTCGGAAATCAGGATGGAATCTTCGAAGTTGTACCCATTCCACGGCATGAAGGCGACGAGCACGTTCCGGCCCAGGGCCAGTTCGCCCAGCTCCGTCGACGGACCGTCGGCAATGATGTCGTTGCCTTCGACCCGGTCGCCCACTTTCACCAGCGGACGCTGGGTGATGCAGGTGTTCTGGTTCGAACGCTGGAACTTCCGCAGGTTGTAGATATCCACGCCCGGCGCCGACAGCGATGTCTCGTCGATCGCGCGGATAACGATACGTGTCGCATCGACCTGATCGACGATACCCGGCCGTTTCGCGACGGTCGCGGCGCCCGAACCGCGGGCAACCGCTTCTTCCATGCCGGTGCCGACAAGCGGCGCCTCGGCCCGCACCAGCGGAACCGCCTGACGCGACATGTTCGATCCCATCAGCGCGCGGTTGGCGTCATCGTTTTCGAGGAACGGAATAAGCGCCGCCGCCACCGACACGAGCTGCTTCGGCGAAACGTCGATCATGTCGATCGTTTCCGGCCGCGCCATGATGAACTCGCCGCCCTGACGGCAACTGACCAGTTCTTCCTCGAACTTGCCGTTCTTGTCGAGAATGGCATTCGCCTGGGCGATCGTGTACTGGCCCTCCTCGATCGCGGAATGATACACGACCTCGTCCGTCACCTTGCCGTTCTCGACGGTGCGATAGGGTGTTTCGATAAAGCCGTACTGGTTCACCCGCGCATAGGTGGCGAGCGAGTTGATCAGGCCGATATTCGGGCCTTCCGGCGTTTCGATCGGGCAGATCCGGCCGTAATGCGTCGGATGAACGTCGCGGACCTCGAAGCCCGCGCGTTCGCGCGTCAGCCCGCCCGGCCCAAGCGCCGAGAGCCGGCGCTTATGGGTGATTTCACTGAGCGGGTTGGTCTGGTCCATGAACTGCGACAGCTGCGAAGATCCGAAGAACTCGCGAACCGCCGCGGCTGCGGGTTTGGCATTGATCAGGTCATGCGGCATGACCGAATCCAGATCGATCGAGCTCATGCGCTCGCGGATTGCCCGCTCCATGCGCAGCAGGCCGATGCGATACTGATTTTCCATCAATTCGCCGACCGACCGCACGCGGCGATTGCCGAGATGATCGATGTCGTCGATTTCGCCGCGGCCGTCCTTGAGTTCGACCAGCGTCTTGACGACCGCCAGGATGTCTTCGCGGCGCATGACACGAAGCGTGTCTTCGCCTTCGACATGCAGCCGGGCGTTCATTTTGACGCGGCCAACGGCCGACAGATCGTAGCGTTCCGAATCGAAGAACAGGCTCTGGAACATTGCCTGCGCAGTCTCAAGCGTCGGCGGCTCGCCCGGGCGCATGACCCGGTAGATGTCCATCAGCGCTTCTTCGCGCGACCGGTTCTTGTCGACGGCCAGCGTGTTGCGGATATACGGGCCGACATTCGTGTGATCGATCGCCAGAACGTTGAACGACTTGACGTTCGCCTCGCCCAGCAGGGCCAGCTTTTCTTCGTCGATTTCATCGCCGGCTTCGACGAAGATCTCGCCGGTGTCTTCGTTGATGATGTCTTCGGCGAAGTAGCGGCTGTAGAGGTCTTCTTCCTGGACGAGGACTTCCTTAAGACCGTCTTCCTCGAGCTTGCGGATAACCCGCGGCGTCAGCTTTTCGCCGGCTTCAAGAACAACATCGCCGGTTTTGGCGTCGATCAGGTCGTGCGTCAGCTTCACGCCCTTCATCGCTTCGGCGTCGAAGGCCGTCCGCCAGCCTTCCTTGCCGAGCGTGAACGAGATCTTGCCATAGAAATAATCGAGGATGTTCTCGATGCTCATCCCGACAGCCTTTTCGGGCGGTAGTTGCGCGCCCTCTTCGGCGAGGTCGAGACGCTGTTGCGCCGTTTCATCGGAATCGAGCGCCATCAGAAGCGTCGTTACCGGCAGCTTGCGGCGGCGATCGATCCGGACATGCACGATATCCTTGGCGTCGAATTCGAAATCGAGCCACGAGCCGCGATACGGAATGACCCGCGCCGCGAACAGGAACTTGCCGGACGAATGCGACTTGCCCTTGTCGTGATCGAAGAACACGCCCGGCGAACGGTGCATCTGGGAGACGATAACGCGCTCCGTGCCATTTACGACGAATGTGCCCATATTGGTCATCAGGGGCATGTCGCCCATGTAGACGTCCTGCTCCTTGATGTCGCGCACGGACCGGGCGCCGGTTTCCTCGTCGACATCGAAAACGACAAGCCGCAGGGTGACCTTCAGCGGCGCTGCATACGTGATGTCGCGCTGTTGGCATTCCTCTACGTCGTATTTGGGCTGTTCGAGTTCGTAGCTTACGAATTCGAGCGTGCCCCGTTCCGAAAAATCGCTGATCGGAAAGACGGATTTGAAAACTTCCTGCAGGCCGCTGTCGTCGCGGTCTTCGACCTGGGTATGGATTTGCAGGAACGCATCGTAAGAGCTCTTCTGGACCTCGATCAGGTTCGGCATTGGCGCCACTGCGCGAATGCGTCCGAAATCCTTACGAATCCGCTTACGTTCTGTAAACGATTTTGCCATTGCAACCTCTCACGAATACGAAATGTGCCCGCGCGAAGGCGCAGGCTGAATAACATGAACGAACGCCGCCGCGCCGCGCCGAAGCGCGGGCGGCAAACGTCCGATCGTCTTTGCTGGTAGAGCCCGAAGCGTCATTATTTGACTTCGACCGACGCTCCTGCTTCTTCCAGTTTGGTCTTGAGTTCGGCAGCTTCGTCCTTGCTGACGGCTTCCTTGACCGGCTGGGGCGCACCCTCGACCAGGTCCTTGGCTTCTTTCAGGCCAAGCCCCGTAATCGCGCGTACTTCCTTGATGACATTGATCTTTTTGTCACCGGCGCCCGTCAGGATGACGTCGAACTCATCCTTTTCTTCGGCAGCGGCGCCCGCATCCGCACCGCCGGCGGCCGCGACGGCAACCGGTGCTGCGGCGGAAACGCCCCATTTTTCTTCGAGCATCTTCGAAAGTTCGGCCGCCTCGAGGACGGTAAGGTTCGACAGGTCGTCAGCAATTTGTTCTAGGTTAGCAGCCATTTCTATATCTCCTTGGCTTGAACTTGATTTAACTGGTTATCGGCTCAGGCGGCCACGCCCTGCTCGGCACGTGCAGCAAGCACGCGCGCGAGTTGTCCTGCAGGCGCTTGCGTCACGCCTGCAATCCGGGTGGCCGGTGTCTGGATCATTCCAACGAGCTTGCCGCGCAATTCGTCGAGAGACGGAAGCTTGGCAAGTGCGGTTACGCTGGAAACATCCAGAGCCTGTTCATCGAGGCCGCCGCCGAGGATCTGGAACTTGTCGTTCCCTTCGGCGAATTTGACCGCAATACGTGCGGCCGCAACGGGATCGTCTGAATAGGCGATCCCTGTCGGTCCTTTGAACAGGTCGCTCAAGTGCGCGAATTTCGTGCCCTCGAGCGCGAGACGTGTGAGCCGATTCTTGGTCACTTTGTAGCTGGCGCCCGCTTTCCGCATCTCCTGGCGAAGCTCGGTCGATTGCGCGACAGTCAAACCACTTTGACTTGTCACAACAACGAGCGTTGCCCCTGAGAATGCTTCATTAAACGAGGCGACCAGCTCTTCTTTCTGTGTCCGGTCCACTCAGTAGTCTCCACTTTTTGGACCCCTGCGCCTATCTGGCGGTCGAGGTCCGGTTGCGTCTGAATCCGCGGCAAACCGCGAATTCGGCTCGCCTGTCCCAGAAGTTCAAGCCCTTGACGGCAGACAAAATTGCCTGCCGAAAATTGCTCGTTCCCCCGTCTGTGCAGGCGGTTAGCCATTACCCGGTTCCGGCGCGCTTGCCGTCCCCGGACCTGCAGTCTCGGACAGGTCGGGTCTGCATCGCCGCGTCGCCGCGGCCTCCGCAAACCCTGATCACGACCCCGAAAGGCCGAGAATTTCGTTCAGTGCTGGCCGGCCCGCTCGAGCAGCGGTCCGATATCCAGCTTGATGCCGGGTCCCATCGTCGACGAGACCGATATCTTCTGGATATATGTGCCCTTCGCACCCGCCGGCTTCGCCCTGTTCACGGCATCCACCAGGCTGCAAATGTTTTCGGCGATATCGCCTTCGCTGAAGCTCGCCTTGCCGACACCGACATGAATGATGCCGGCCTTTTCGGCGCGGTATTCGACCTGGCCGCCCTTGGCGTCCTGCACGGCCTTCGCGACATCGGGCGTTACCGTACCCAGCTTCGGGTTCGGCATCAGGCCTTTCGGTCCCAGAACCTTCCCGAGCCGTCCGACGACGGGCATCATGTCCGGTGTTGCAATGACGCGATCGAAATCGATTTCGCCCTGCTCGACCTTTGCGGCCAGATCGTCGGCGCCGACAATGTCGGCACCCGCGGCCGTCGCTTCGTCGGCCTTGTCGCCCTTGGCGAACACGGCAACGCGAACCGTCTTGCCGGTGCCCTTGGGCAACGACACCACGCCGCGCACCATCTGGTCCGCATGGCGGGGATCGACGCCGAGATTCATCGAAAGCTCGATCGTCTCGTCGAATTTCGCCTTGGCGCGATCCTTCAGCATCTTCACTGCGTCGTCGAGCCCGTAAGACGCGTCGCGGTCGATACCGTCATACGCGCCGCTAATGCGTTTTCCCTTTTTGGCCATGGCCCTATCCTCTTACCTGAATGCCCATGGACCGCGCCGATCCGGAAAGGGTCTTCACTGCCGCATCGATATCGTTCGCGTTGAGATCCGCCATCTTGATTTCGGCGATCTCCTCGAGCTGCTTGCGCGTGATCGCGCCGACAACTTCCGAACCCGGCGCCTTGGCGCCCTTGTTCAGCTTTACGGCCTTCATGATGAAATACGATGCCGGCGGCGTTTTCATTTCGAACGAGAACGACTTGTCGCCGAACACCGTGATCACCGTCGGGATCGGAATACCCTTGTCCTGGTTCTGCGTTGCGGCGTTGAACGCCTTGCAGAATTCCATGATATTCAGACCTGCCTGGCCGAGGGCAGGCCCGATAGGCGGCGACGGATTCGCCGCGCCTGCAGGGACCTGCAGCTTGATGTAACCTGAAATCTTCTTTGCCATTCGTCCTCACACTCAGTAAGGGCGCGGTACGGCTTTGGCGAGCCTCCCGCACAATTCGCACCCCGGTTATCCGGAATGCCTCAATTATCCCAATACGTTTCGCTCCGGGATCTAAAGCTTCTCCACCTGCCCATATTCCAGTTCGACAGGTGTTGCCCGTCCAAAGATCGAAACCGCGACCTTCAGGCGTGCACGTTCTTCATCGACATCCTCGACCATTGCGTTGAACGACGTAAACGGACCGTCGGACACGCGCACCTGCTCTCCGATTTCGAAGGTAACGGACGGCTTCGGCCGTTCGACGCCCTCCTGCACCTGGTGCAGGATGCGCTGGGCCTCGGCTTCGGAAATCGGGGACGGCTTGTTGTCCGCGCCGAGAAAACCCGTGACTTTCGGCGTATCCTTGATCAGATGCCAGGCATCGTCGGTCATTTCCATCTTTGCCAGCACATAGCCGGGAAAGAATTTCCGTTCCGCGTTGACCTTGGCGCCGCGGCGCATCTGGACAACTTCCTCCATCGGGACAAGAACTTCCTCGATCAGGTCATCGAGCCCCGTTTGCTGCGCCTGCTCCCGGATAGACTGAGCAACCTTGCTCTCGAAACCGGAATAGACGTGAACAACATACCAGCGCGCCGTCATGATCAATCAGCCTCCAAGTCCGAGAATGGCCTTAACGCCGACCGACAGAATCTGGTCGATGAGAAGAAAGAACACGGACGAAATCGCGACGAAAATGAAAACCATCATCGTCGTAACCATTGTCTCGCGCCGCGACGGCCAAGTGACTTTCGCCATCTCGCGCCGAACCTGCTGCACGAATTCGCCTGGGTTCGTTTTCGCCATTTACGCCTTAAACTTTCACTTGCCGTCTAAATTCGCCTGCCGTCTAAAACCGTCGGCCGCCTGGATCGTCCGGTCGCCGTTCCGGGTGGCAGGAGTGGAGGGACTCGAACCCACAACCCCCGGTTTTGGAGACCGGTGCTCTGCCAATTGAGCTACACTCCTAGCGTCCGTCGGATATCCGGCCGTCTTATTCGGAAATCGAAGCGACGACGCCGGCACCGACCGT
>TARA_R110000868_G_scaffold68518_7_pt1 | contig 15378 bp, 18 predicted proteins | sample TARA_R110000868 | Tara Oceans TARA_R110000868 (sample SAMEA4397489) | marine metagenome | biome: Polar Biome; feature: [SRF] surface water layer (ENVO:00010504); material: water (ENVO:00002006), including particulate matter (ENVO:01000060) such as... | depth 5 m | reverse complement strand
AAGTACACCAACATCTACACTAGATAGAAAAGGAACAATCATTTCAGGGCAAAATGGGTTATCCGGCTCATAATTAAGTGCTGTAGCCTGAATGTAGATTGTCTTGCCTTCAACCTTTGCCTTAAGGGTCGGAGCTTTGTGACATAGATTTGGTAGAAATCCACTGATAACAACTTCGGCCATATCATTGCTATCAAAGCCTTTAGGGCTGTAAACATGTGTGATTGGAACTTCTACTTCAATAGGGGTGCTGGCGTGAGCCACTTGCATAAGAAGAGTTATCAGGACGAGACTAATGGCTTTCATAAAGTTTCCTTTGTTGATTTGTGCATATCTACTTTTGTCACGCCGTAACTAAGTTGAATGTGAGCTATAACAGCTAAAGACCTGATTTAGATCAGGTTCTTATGTATTTGTAGGTGCTACTACTTTAGGTATAAGAGGGCTTATGAAAACAATCATTCTAGTATTATTAGCATTTCCGGTACTTTCACATTCAACGGCTTTTGAAGAGTCGATTGAAGTCAGGAGTTTTAATAAAGGAGCACTTCCTTTAGAGCTGCGACTTCTGGAGTTCGAGCAAATCTACGCACCAGTTGTGAAGGCTCAAGCAGGCTGGGATCTAAAGGTAAAATTAAGACGTGAGGAAATGTCCTTTAATGCATTCGCTACTTTTTCTGATGATAATGAAGCGCTTATCTTAGCCAATAATGGCTTACTCGCTCATTCACAAATGAATGTGAAGCTTTTGGACTTATTCTTATGTCATGAACTGGGACATCTCCTCGGAGGAGCACCAAAAATTATAAGAAGAAACGGCAAAACAAGCTGGAGTAGTGTTGAAGGCCAATCTGATTACTACGCTTCCTCGGTTTGTATGCCTATCTTAGGTTATACAAATTCTGAGGTGATTGAGATTTCATACCTAATGGTTAAAATATTTGCACAGTTAAAAGGTGCTAGAAAGCTACCAAGCTTAGAAACCAAAGATGAAAGTAATGTTTCAAAAACGATTCAAGGCCATCCTAACTTACAATGTCGTCTTGATACATTAGTTGCAGGACTTAATTTGTTTGATAGACCGAGATGTTGGTTTAATCCTAATGAATAAGCCCGCTCAGGACGCGAAGAAAATCTCTTGTTGTAACAATCCCGCAGATATTAAGATCGTCATCAAGGACTGGAAGGGCGTTTATCCCTTCATGTAGTAAGACGTTTGCAGTAAGCCCAGCTGGAGCATTCTCATGAATGGCCATCACCACAGTTGTTGCTACGGCAGCTGCAGTTTTCTTATCCGTAAGAAGATGAGAAGTGAAGAGAATATCCCTGTCACTTATTAGCCCACAAAAATGACCATCATTAAAGACTGCAAGATGATGGACACCTTCATTTTTCATGATGGAACTACAAACACTCAAAGGAGTGTTATGAGTGACATGAAGGATATCGCGACTCATAATGTCTGCGATTGATATAATAGGCTTGCCGTCGTGAATTCTAAAACGTTGATTTTTTGTATTAGATTTTGCTCCGACAAGAGTAGGCTCTAGGCGAACCGATTCTTGCTCATGACTTAAATAGTCAGGTTCATGTTCCACCCATTGATTTTTAAAAAGTAGATAGATCATTTTTTTGTGGCTTTAAATTCATTTAAGTAAGCGGTAAGAGCGTCAAGTTCGTGGTTGGAGAACTCTCTTGACCAGCCAGGCATACGTCCGTCCCAGTATGAAAATCGAGTATAAAATGCAAAGTGCTCGACCTCGTTAACGGCAGCTCGCAGATCTGCAGGTGGTACCTCTTGCTTCGCAGCTTGTGGTCCATTTCCTCTTCCATCTGCACCATGGCAACTTAAGCAATTTGCTTGATAGAGCTTTTTTCCTGATGCAATCAGCTCTGGCGTAGACTTAATTTTAATCGACGGTTTAAAGGGACCTTCTTTAATCACTATCCCGTGCGGCTTGCTAGCCTCGTAGTGCTGCTTGGAATCACTGTTGACCCCGGCGCAAGAAGTAAGAAGAAAGAGAATAAAGGTAAATTTGTTCATTTATCAATACTAAGACTAGAATTAGTATAAAAACATGATCTAGCTCAGGAAATAAATTATGCTCGATTGGATCGTCATTGCAGCTTATTTAGCCATTGTATTTGGCCTAGCATTTTACTCAAGAAGAGAGAATATCTCACATGAGTCTTCCGACGAGGATATCGTTAATGATCAGTACTTGGCTGGAAGAAGTCTTAACGCGATCGAAAGTCTTGGTAGTATTATTGCCACAGAAGTATCCGCATTAACATTCTTAGGAATTCCCGCGTTCGCATTTTCTAACGACTTCTCTTTTATTCATATTTATATTGGCGCGATACTAGGCCGTTATATTATCGCTAAGGTTGTGGTTCCTCGAATTTATAATAAAGGTCTTACTCTTTACGCCATCATTGCAGGTCAAGATACTGAGGAAAATGGGGCACGCTGCACGGCAATTATTTACTCTGTGACGAAACTTCTAGCAATCGGAGTGAGATTGTACGCTGGAAGTATTTTGGTATCAGAGTTTTTTCAAGTGAATATATTATTAGCGCTACTGATTATCACAACAATTACATTCTTTTACACCTTGATTGGAGGTCTAAAGGCCGTAGTTCGTACTGATTTACTGCAATCGTTGATCTTTATTGGCGGTGGAGTTGCGGCTCACTATATTATCCCCGATGTCTCTGGTCGAAGTTGGGGCGAGCTTATGAGTTTTGCCCAAGCCTCAGGCAAAACCACTATATTCTCCCTAGAACATTGGCACGCCTTCGCCATTGGTGTTGGCGGTGGAGTATTGTTTGACCTGTGTACTCATGGTGTTGATCAAGACTTTGCCCAAAGACTTATGGGTGCCAACAGCGAAGCAACGGCAAAAAGATCAATTTTCTTTTCTTCTTTTTTCTCAATCGCTGTAGGACTTTTATTTTTAGGAATTGGAGCTCTTCTTTGGAGTCATTTTCAGCACACTCCACTTCCAAAAGATATCCCTGCTGATAAAGTCTTTGCCTACTTCATCCAAGAATTTTTCCCAAGCCCCTTAAAGGGTCTTATGTTAGCCGGAGTGCTAGCAGCTACGATGAGTACGCTCGACTCAACAATCAACGCGCTCTCAAGCGTGCTTTGGAGTGAAATATGGCCAAAGAGAGATATACATAAAATTAAGCGCTATATGATTATCGATACTTTGATCATAACCAGCTTACTTTTACTTGTGGCCATAGTTGCAAGTCAGTCCAATGGTATTCTGGTGCTTGGGCTTAAGATTGCTTCTTGGTCAGGGGGTCTGCTGGCCGCACTCTTTTTTACACAGCTTGTCTGGCAAGACTGGTTTAAGACTAAACTCAGCGGACTCAATGTTATGGGAGCTTACCTTTTCAATTTGGCTGGAGTATCCCTCAACACATTTGTCGTTGAGGGACCGTGGCAATTCAATGTTTACTACGGAATGTTCTTTGCCTGTATCTTTATGAAGCTCATTGGATCTAAGCGACTAAGACTTGGCGTTTAACTTAATATCTAAATAGTCATCGTAGGTTGTGTATTTATCAAAGACTAGACCACCATCAATTTCAATGATTCGGTTGGCAATCGTTTGAATGAACTCGTGGTCATGAGAAGTAAATAGAAGTGAGCCTTTATACTCTATTAAACCATCGTTCACAGCTGTAATACTTTCTAGGTCTAAGTGAGAGGTTGGGCCATCAAGAATCATGGCATTGGCACCAGAGAGCATCATCTTGGCAAACATACAACGAACTTTCTCTCCACCAGAAAGGACATTGGTTTTCTTAAAGGCGTCTTCGCCCGAAAACAGCATTTTTCCAAGAAAGCCTCTAAGGAAGGTATCGTGCTGATCTTCCGAGTATTGACGAAGCCAGTTCAGAATATCGTATTCACCGCTATTGAAATAAGATGAATTATCAGCCGGGAAATAGTCCTTGGTGATCGTTACTCCCCAGGTATAAGTTCCGCTGTCAGGTTCCATTTCTCCCATAAGAATTTGGAACAGTGTTGTCTTGGCTAAATCATTTCCAAGCAGAGCGATCTTGTCTTCTTTGTTTACACTAAAGCTAAGGTTATCTAAAAGCTTAACCCCATCAATGGTTTTAGATAGACCATCAATCTTTAGAACCTCTTTGCCGGCTTCTCTAGCCTGAGTGAAGTGAACGTAAGGATACTTTCTCGTTGAGACTGGCAGATCGTGGAGTTGTAATTTGTCCAATTGCTTTTGTCTGGAAGTTGCTTGAGATGATTTTGAGGCGTTAGCACTAAATCTTTGGATAAAGGCTTTAAGTTCCTTGGCCTTTTCTTCCATTTTTTTGTTTTCGTTGCCACGAAGGTGCATGGCCAGTTCTGAAGATTTTCTCCAGAAATCATAATTACCTACATAGGTATTAATTTTTCTAAAATCGATATCAGCAATATGAGTACAGACTTTATTTAAAAAATGTCGATCGTGGGAAACAACAATGACGGTGTTCTTATAATTGTCGATAAAATTTTCGAGCCATTGAATGGAAGCGATATCTAAGTGGTTGGTAGGTTCATCGAGCAAAAGAATGTCTGGACTTCCAAAAATTGCCTGGGCCAAGAGCACTTTAACTTTCTCTGAACCGTTAAGCTCTTTCATTTTCTTTTCAAGATATTCTGTGCCAAGCCCAAGGCCTGCCAAAATATTGGCCGCTTCAGGTTCAGCTTCCCAGCCACCAAGCTCAGTAAACTTCTCTTCTAGTTCTGATACTTTAATTCCGTCTTCATCGCTAAAGTCAGGCTTTGCATAAATAGCATCTTTCTCAATCATCAGCTTATAAAGAACTTCATTACCCATTAAGACAGTAGTGAGGACCTGTTCATCTTCATAGGCATAGTGATCTTGCTTTAGAGTTGAAAGTCTCTCGCCAGGAGTAATAATGACTTCTCCTGTTTGGGCTTCAATTTCGCCAGATAAAATCTTTAAGAAGGTCGATTTTCCTGCACCATTAGCTCCGATCAAGCCGTAGCAATTGCCTGGAGTAAACTTGATATTAACGTCCTCAAAGAGTTTTTGGCCGCCGTAGCTCATTCCAATATTTGCAGTACTGATCATAGTCTTCCCTCATAATTTTGCGATGCTTACACGTAGCATAATAAATTGAGAGTGGCCAAAATGACCCCAAAAACTTCAAGAATTCTTACAATTAAGCATGTTTTAGCGCTTGGACAGCTAAATAATTTTAAAAACAAAATCCCTTTGCTATGACTTGGTAACTTAACTTCATTCAAACGGGATTTTTATGAAAAGTATGCTGATCGCCACACTGCTGTCGTTTTCTTTTATTGCTCATGCTCAAGTAGACCGCGATATTCGTGTACTCTTGAATGAAATTAGAAAAGAAACTGAGCAGCCTCAGGATCAAAGAACTCTTTTAAGAGTAAGAGAGAGATTGCGCTCTACACTAGATCTTCTGCAGGGTGGAAGCGGTCCAGGACCTGGCCCAGTTCCAAATCCTAGAATGAACCTGAGCTGCATCTCAAGAGATAATGATGGTCGTGACCCATACGTTCTTGGAGTTAAAGATCCAATTACTTTGAGTGTGACCAAACTTCCTCATTCTAATATTGGACCTGAGGTGAATTGTCGCGAGGTAAAAGAAAGCGCAGTAAAAGTGCGTGAAAGTATCTTTGCTTGTGTCAGCAAGGACAATGATGGCCGCGATCCTTGGTCAATTGCTCACTTTAAGGATGGAAAATTTGAAGGCAATATCAATAACCTTGGTAAGCTTTCTGATTGCGCTATGGCCATGCAGCGTTCAATACAATCGAGCCAAGCAATTGCATTTTGCGCATCTAGAGATAACGATGGGAGAGCCCCTTGGGTACAAATGTCTGTAGTGGCTGAAACAGGCGAGACCCACCGTGCTGGAAGCTATGACACTCTAGTTAAATGCCTGAATTCAAAGAATAAAATCAATCTTAAATAGTTAATAACACTAAAGGTTGAAGACTAAATAGCCGAACTAGATACTATGGTATTGGTTCGGCTTATTTTATTGATTTCATTGGCTTTTGTTTCAAATCTTGAAGCCAGTTGGCACGAACCATTTTGCCAAGCTCCGCCAGACTCAAATCAAGTCTCTTGTACACCAGTATCCTCACAGTCAATTACCAGTCCAGTTCCAAGTCATGTGTTTGAGTTTGGTGCCATCGATCAAGGGGCAACAAGCCTTCTTGAACAAATTGAATTTAAAGTTGATGAATGGGGTGACTTTACCCGTTGGCTAAATGGTCTCACGCTCAAGGGCTCAGCCGACGGCTTTGATGAGCGCTGGAATGAATACGAGCAGCAGGCTAGGGCCCTTATTGAAGTTGAGCAGGCCTTAGCCTCGAATAAGCAAAAGCGCGATGTTTGTTATCGCGGAATGTGTGGAGCAGGTCAAAGAGTTGATCTTGAAGTTCAACAGCAACAACTTGAGAAAGTTAAAGCCGGATTATTCTCAATCGCCCCATGGTGGCTAAGCGAAGACTTTATTGAAATTTCTAAATCTGGTGGTGAGATATCGAGTGACTCATTAAAGACGGTTCTTGGTCACTCGATGGCCAATTTCTTTAAAGAAACTTTTGAGCTCAAGGGGCAAATCAGCGCGATAAAAGCCAGTATCGATGACGCCATGGTCACGGGTAAGCACCCGAGTATTCTTATGTCCGAATTAGTCTTAAGAAATAGAGCGGGACTAGAGGCCATTTCTAAACGCGCCGTCATGCTCTCTGAAGCACAGGATCGACAATTTTTATGTCGCTTCCTTGATCGAAAACAAAATGTAGAAAATACTATTTCCGGACTTGAGACTACATTTGAAATCGGCTTGATGGCATCAAGCCTTTTACTTGGACCAGAGTCAATCCTTATGATGGGAGGTGTTCGTAGTGTTGCCTCTCGGGGGCTTTTTGCGGAACTTCGAACTTTACTGACTGGCACATCTAGGATGACTGCCTATATGGCGGATGCAGCTTATTCAGCCAAGCTCATCAATGATAGTTTTCAAAAAGCAGACGAGTGTCGTGAAGTTTTGGCTTCTATTCAAATCGAGGTGGCAACTGTCACTGATTGGGAGAGTTGCCTTAAGCAAAGATCAAGAGCAGCACTTACGGCTACATTAGGCACAGTACTGTCTGCTGGAAGTGTTGCACTTCCACTGGTTCGCGCACTTATCCCTGAAAGAGTTTCTCCTGTTGTTTTTAAGCACCTTGAAAATGACGGAGTCATGAGTATTTTAGACTTAAGTAGAAAGTCAGAGATTGATTCACGGTCTGTTGCACAGCTATCTGATAATTATTGGGATTTTGTGGCCGATACTTATCGCACTAGACTCAATCTTAGTGCCGATGAAATTACAGGTTTTATTCAATCGAGTAGAGCATTTGAACCACGCACTAAACTAGTTGTCATGACCAGAGGTCCTCCCAGAGCAAACCAAATTGAAGGCGGCGTGGCGATGGTAGAATCCAGCAGGGCCGCTGATCTTATGCCTTTTGAAAAAGCGACAGGAGTTAAAGTTCCAAGGGATCAAGGTAAGGTTGCTGAGATCGTTAGGCTAACCGCTGCCAGTGATACAAATCCTAATCTTATGAAAGATCTGCTCAATGAGATGGCCCAAGTTGTAAAAGCAGATCCAAGCGTTAAAAAACTATATGTCTATACTTCTAAAGTCCACGCCAGGCTCTATAAACGTCTTGGGCTGACTCCTCGTCAAATAGGGGAGCCGATTGATAGAGATGTAATTTTAGAGATTGATGCTGCCGATTTTGTAACGACGCTTATGACTCACTAGCATTTAGATAGCATTGATATCACTTCAGAGGATTTCTCAATACTTTGAGGGAAGTCGGGATGATTATAGTCTAGAAATTCGCCACTAAATCTATCGCGTCCATTGAAAAACCATATTCCTTTTTGATTAAGCTTCTTTCGAAGAAGCATATGATCAAATCCACCTGTCGACTTTTTCTCACTTGGAGTAAGAAATCGCAATTCTTTAGCTCTATGAGTACCTTTAATAAGTTTATCAACTCTAACTTTAGCAATTCGATAAATGGTCGATCGTTTCTCTTTTAGAAAACTCACTTGGAGGTAATCTTCTTCAAACGAAATAATTTCACCTAAAACTATAAGATCGCTCGAACAAACGACTTTGGATAAATCGATTGGGCCCCAACTTGCATAGGCTTTTGAAAATAATAGGGTGAGTAGGATAGTGAACGTTTTCATAAATTGAACCAAAAAAAGCCACCTTGCGGTGGCTGATCTATTTTATAATAAGTTAAAGAGTTCTTGCTCACTAAGCTTTGGGTGATTAGGGTTTTCAGCTTGATGCTCGTGATCCTTATCAACACCTTTTTTACCATAGATATAGGTATCAAACTCACTTGAAAGGTCTGCATTGTAATATGTTTCAATTGCAGCTTTAAACTCATGAGTCTTGAATGGCTTAAATTTTCTTTCAGTAAAAAAGCTTTTCAAAAACACTTTAAAGTTTTCTTGAGAGGTAAATTTTCCATTTAAGTGACCGATAAAACGCATGCCTTTTGTATAAGCATCGCGATCTGTCGTTCTTTGATAGGTCGAGTGACCTGCCATATCAGTGCGAGACAGGCTTCTAGAAGAATAGCTTGGGTAGCCAGCGTCTCTCCAGCTAGCAATAGCTTCATCAACCCAACCTGAGTTTCCGTGAGCAGGCATGATACCTCTAGCAAAGTAAGAATGAATCAATTCATGCCCAAGTGCACTGAAGCTGGTGATAGTCGCTCCACAATGCTCCATTCCACCCTGACCTGCGCCATAAATAATAACCTGAGCGTGAGGCCATGGGCCGTAGTCAGCTTCAAGCTCGGCTAATACTTCAAGTGTTTTATTCATAAAGCGCGATACTGAGCTATTGCTATAAACGAGGACGGGGATATCGCGACCATCGATTGATTTATAAATTTTAGTATCTTGTGGGTAAGCACCTTTTTCAAACAGGTGATAAAAATAAGAGCTAGCTGTATAAACTGCAGGGTAGCGGATTTGCCAATGGTTTTTAGCAATCTCTGAAACAGCTCCGTTTGTATTAACTTGATGTTCGCGTTCAGTACCAACAATCTTAACTTCAAGATTTGTTTGGTATTGATCGTATTCCAAATTTGTTGGCAGGTATTGCTCCATATAACGACGATCTGATAGATCACTCATCCAAAAAGCGCTTCGTACAGTTGATGATGAAAAACTAACGTTTTTAGAAACGGTATTCTTAACTTTAAGAATATGTGACCCAGCTGCTAGAACTTTACTTACAAAGCGAACTCTTGAAACACCGTCCATAGAGGTCAATTGAGTTGAAACTTCCAGTCCATCAACTAAAGTTTGAGATGGTTCTACTACAAGATCAAAAATTGGCATGCCTGAAGTTGGCTGAAAGAACTCAATAGTTGTTTCGGCCAAAACTTCTCTAGAGCCAAAATCGTAAGTCAAAGTTGTAGAAGCAGTCTTAAAATCGACAAAAATTCCTTGAGTATCATTTCCAAAATCTAAGTTTGGTGGGGCTTGGTGTAGGTTAGCGAAAGCAAGTGATGAAATCGCTACTGAAAAAAGTAGTACTAAAAGCTTCATGTTTTCTCCTGATTAAAACACTAAGATCATGCTTCAATAGATACAGAATGTATTGCCATGTAAGCTTATGTGAAAAAAAGAATAGTGGAGTGCAGGACTCGGTTAAACTTTCTTAAGGAATTTTGCTACCAAGACGATTTGAACACCGTTAACTTTACCGTCTATGTGTTCAGGATTATTGGTAAGTCTGATATTTTTAACCAAAGTTCCACGTTTGGCAGTAAACCCGCCACCTTTAACGTCCAAATCTTTGATTAAGGTGACGCTATCGCCCTCTTGCAGACGTGCCCCATTACTATCAAGAGTTGGAGTTGAGTTATCTTCTTGTGGCGTGATTCTTTCAACTCTCGTTTTAGCCCATTCAAGCTCTTGTGGTTCAAGGTAGATTTGATCCATGAGGTCTTGGGCCCAAGCTTCTGGTCTAAGAGCGGAGAGTATCGAGTAGGAGAGTACTTTTACTGCTGATTGCTCGTGCCAAATAGCTTCAGATAGGCAATGCCAGTGATGAATGTCGCTAAAGTCATTGGTAGAGATGGCCGCCTGGCATTTATGGCAAAGCGCTACTTCGGCGTCACTTGCGACAGGCTCCACGTTATAGTTAGAGATACTTTCTGTTGAGTTACAAAGTGTACAATTGGTCATGACATTTCCTTTAGTCAAAACCATAGCAAATGCTGAGCTATTTAGGAATATTTAGATTCCGTGATCTAGGTTACTAATCCATTTTGGGTGATGGAAATGTAAGCGGTGATCACAACTATTACTTACAATCGAGTCATTAATATTGATCGATCCAATACGCTTCCAGTTCTTATTACCTAGCTCGTCTACTTGATTTGCCACAGAGATATCAAAAACGAGATTGCCGTTATAATTGTCGATATTCAGTTCGTCTCTGAAGTCGGCTTCATCGATTTTTTGATCAACCCGAGCGCTAACACTCATCCATTTAGGAGTAACGACCTCTATATCGTCCCCAAGTGTTGAAACTTCATACAGCTGTCTCATGCCTGGATTATTATCGGCCTGGCCAAATGTCAGGGCGAGCTTAATAGCGTAAGCTACGTGCAGAAAAATATCCTGAGTTTTACTTACCGCTGGTTCATTAGTCATTGTGACATCGGTGTAATGTTCAGCTTTGGTTCCGCCTAAATCATCAACCATAAAAAAATTGGCCGTTTTAACTAAACTTGAAGTGTCGTTCTCATCTTGTGGAAATATCTTTCCTGCAAATCCAAAGGCACGGTATTTACCTTTCTTAGTGTGAGACATCGCCGTGCTGGCACGAGCAATAATGACGGCCTTTGATCCTTTTTTAAAATATCCAGAATAAATACTATCTTGATCAATTTCCCATGTTCCCTTTAGGCAAACACCATTTGGGTGAGCCAATTTATTGAACTGTGGAAGTATGTCGGAGCGGTCGCTTAGAGTTCGCTTAGCACTTCGCTCAATCTTGTCCTTGAAAAAGCCATAGAGAGAGTGAAATGAAATCTTGTTGTTGGGCAGCTCATAGCCGTCACTTGTAACTTGCTGCCACACTTGGTCGGCGTTGCTTCCAATATAATCTTGGACTGTAGGTACAGCAAAGCTAGACGTAGTAAGCACAGCACACAATATGGCGATTTTTGACTTCAAGAAATACCTCTTAGTTAATAGGACTAATCAGTATCACTTGAGCCGCACTTGTATAGGGGAGAAGGCTCTAGTTAGTGAATATTACACTCTGCCAAGTACTCGATATCATTAAAGCGAAGATAGCTGTTCCCACTATGTCTAGGATGATTGCCAGCAATTGATAAGAACTGGAAGGTAGAGCGATCTGTCGGGATGAGTTCGGCCAGGTAAACTTGAGTGTTATCAATGTCGTCGAACCAGAAAAACCCAGTGGAATCTATTCGTCGTTTTTCAAAGACCAATACTCCGGTTTCATAAACTTTGAGATTAATCAGTCCGTCGAGAAAATTCCCGCCTGATTCATCAAGTTCACCGCTTAGCTCAAAGGTATTTTGGTTGCCCCACCCGTTGCACTGAACAATGACGTAGCTATTGGAATAAGCGCTGAGTGAAAACAGAAGAATTGATAAAGCGGCACAGAATTTCATAGATAAAGACTAATCATATGATTTTAGTTTGTCGCTCAAAAACTTACTCGCTAGTATTAACAATGAATTAGGGTTGTAAGATATCGAGGATATAATGAAAAAAATGTCGTACTTTTTTGTGTTTGGTTTTGTGGCCACAATTATCTTCCATCAATCTGCTTTAGCTCTTTTATTCTTACTGGGAAAATTTCCATCGCTGCCATGGAATATGTCTGGAGTGGCTCCACTTGGTGTGCCGCAGGTTATTTCTCTTTCATTCTTTGGAGGACTGTGGGGGATACCATTAGGACTTTTGAGTGAGAAACTTTCAGGATCAAAATACTGGCTTATGAGTTTAGGATTCGGCGCTGTTTTCCCTACTGCCGTTGCTATGCTCGTCGTATTCCCAATGAAAGGCATTCCGGTCGGCATTGAAAAAGTTATTGGCGGACTTTATGTCAATGCCGTCTGGGGTTTGGGCTTTGCAATTCAGCACAAACTATTTTGTAAAAAGTGATTGAACATTCTCTGGTGGACGACCAATCACGGCTTTTGCACCTTTAAGTACAATTGGTCGCTCTAAAATCTTGGGATGTTTCAAAATTGCTTTGATAACTTTTTCGTCATTTTTTGTATCAAGCTTCAGCGCTTTAAACTCATCTTCTTTGGTGCGCAAAATTTCACCAGGAGTGAGTTTTAGTCCTTTAATAAATTTTCTAAGTGTTGCCTCATCGAGCTCACCATCTAAGTAGTGAATAATCTCAATTTTGTCGGTGTGCTCCTGTAAGAGGGCTAAAGTTTGACGACTTTTTGAGCAACGTGGGTTGTGAATAATTTTAAACATTAAAAATCCCTATCCATTAGAGTTTTTCGTCCGTCTTGTCTGGCGCGAACAACTGCCTGATCAGCAAGTTGTCGTACAAGTTCTGAAAGCTTGTCCATGACGCCTGCAGATGTATTCATATCATGCTTTTCTTTTATATATGATTTCAGTTTCGATGCAACAATAAGTATATCAATGGGAACATTTGCTGGATTTGTTGGAGCTGAAGATTTTTGATTACTCACAATAATGCGTCTTGGCTCACGTTCTAAAGATGCTTGCTCTTTCGAGGGCGAACGTTCCTCTTCGGCCCAGGCACTTTTATGATTCATTACAGGGTTATGAACATCCCAGCAGGTAACCGAGCAGTACACATTCTTTCGACATGTGCTGACTGAGCATTTTTGGTAAATAGTGTTAAATCCAATCTCTTTTTTACAAGAGCTGCATTTGCGCCAAAAGTTATTTTCCATAATCCCCATCTTTATTTTTGTTTTAATGGATTATATGTCGAATTTAAGTAAAATAAATGGGTAAATAAAATATTAGTAGATCAAAAACATCAAACGATGGTGAGCATGGATTGGTTCCTAACGATAGATTTTTATTGCGAAAGAGTAGGCACGAGTTTTTGGGCCGAGCCAATGAATGCATTGAGTAACCTAGGATTTATCGCAGCTAGTTTTTACGGATTCTATCGATGGTGGGGTTTTCGCAAAAAGTGGCTATTCACATTCTCACTTCTGTCGATCTTTGTTGGTGTAGGTAGCTTTTTATTTCACACATATGCCGAGAAATGGTCACACTTAGCCGATATAATCCCAATAGCCATTTTTATGGTCTCTTTCCTTTTCTTCGTACAGAAAGAAATTCTTAAAATCCCCAAACTAAATGCGTCTTTTTTCACTGCTATCTTTTTATTTATTACTGTCAGTGTAGAGATTTATCAACCAAGACAAATTCTCAATGGCTCTTTGGGGTATCTGCCTGCTCTTGTAACATTGTTTGGCTTAACCTACCTGTTGGCTAAGAAAAAAAATATCTTAAACGTACATTTTCAATTTTCTTGCTTGGTATTTGTGACAAGCTTATTTTTTAGAACACTTGACCATGAGTTTTGTGACTTAATTCCGATTGGAACTCATTGGCTTTGGCATCTACTTAATTCAATACTACTTACAAATCTAATGGTGATTGTTTACACCCATCAAAAGCTAGAAGAGTAAGCCAAAAAAAAAGCAGGCTCGAAGCCTGCCTTTGAAGATATTTTCTTAGATTATTTACATCCGCCGCCACCGAAATAGCTCTGCTTCACAAAGTTATAGAACATACAGCCTTTTTTGCTATACAGCTGTCTAAACATTCCAGGAGCAACTCTGTTCATATCACGCTTAAGTGTAAGGGCTTCATCCCATGTTAGCGCAACTACGTTTTCAGGATCTGCAACGTGTAGGCGAACATAGCTGTCATCGTAAACTGTTTTGAAATAATCAAGCGCAGCCTTTGATGGCTTATCATTAGCGGTACGATTTAGTGTCCAAAGGTTTTCATGCTGTTTGGCATAGTCACTGATAACACCTGCGTAAGCAGCGCCCTTATAAGCAACTAGATTATCAAACTGATTAAACTCAGCATTCTTAGACAGGTTAAAGCTTCCGGCCAAGAGGATAGCATCATTAGGCAATTCATTGTCGATCAAAACAAATTTATGATGATTTAAATGCCATGATGAATGGTGAGGAGCATGGCTATAAAAATGAACACGTACTGGTGCTTCTTTCTTGTCATTGCCAGGAAGAGCTTTGAAATCACGAATGAATCTTGGTGTCATCTCAATTGATGGACGTGATCCTGAATCGCGAATTTTTGTTTTAAATTCTTGGTTATCAACTGAAAGACGAACTTCTACACCACGTTTTACGGCGCGAATTAAGGCTTCACTCACTGAGTAGAGGTTGAAATGGTTAAGCGCCAACCAAACACTCTTTTTTGCGTTATCAATCGCCTCGATCAACTCTGTAGATACAACATATGGCTGTTCACCATTTGAGAGGTAACGATCATTAAGGTCAATAATACGACCTTTTTTATAGTCAGCTGAGGTTGGAGAGTTTTTGCTGATCGTTGAGTTCATTGAGCTTGAGATCAAGGTCATGGCAGCTTTAGTTGCAGGGAGATTGTCCTGCTCAATATCGAGCGGCAATACATCGGCTTTTTGGATTTCATCTTTAGTAACGATGTCATCTGAGCTGTTCCATATAATAGCGAACTCACGCTCAAATTGCTTAATTACAGCTTCGTTATCTTCTTCACCTTCACTTTCAATGAATGTGAAATCCTCACTGTAGCGATTTTTTGCTCCGCCAGACATATTGGCACTTGAGTTCGAAAGATTCTTGCTATCAACAAGGACAAACTTCTCATGCATATTCATTTTTGCACGCTTAAACATTGCGCCCATAGCTTCAAGCTTTGCTACTTTTGATAGGATTGAACTTTTTCCACCTAGAGGTCTGTGGAGTACAACTCTAAGTTTTACACCAGGGTTTTTTGTTAGAACATCTTCCATTGCATCCGTGATGCCGCCGTCAGACCAGCTATAGATGGTAACGTGAGCTGTCTTTTTTGCACCCTTTACGTAGTCGTACATCTTTTCAAATGCTTCTTCACCTTGGTGGGGTGAAAACAGAGCGTATGGGGGAGCTGCAAGAAGTGTTGCAGGTAAAAGAGCTAGAAGAGCAATTTTTAGACTTTTCATAATGAACCTCAAAAGTTTGATGGACACTATGTACCAAAGCATTTGAGTTTAGGCATC
>TARA_R110000868_G_scaffold63877_13_pt1 | contig 15383 bp, 13 predicted proteins | sample TARA_R110000868 | Tara Oceans TARA_R110000868 (sample SAMEA4397489) | marine metagenome | biome: Polar Biome; feature: [SRF] surface water layer (ENVO:00010504); material: water (ENVO:00002006), including particulate matter (ENVO:01000060) such as... | depth 5 m | reverse complement strand
CTGATCGACCAGCGCTATCTGACCCTGTCCAAGGTTGAAATTCTGGTGCTCGACGAGGCTGACCAGATGCTGGATCTCGGCTTTATTGTGCCGCTCAAGAAGATCGTCCCGATGCTGCCAAAACAGCGGCAGAGCTTGTTCTTCTCGGCGACCATGCCGAAAACGATCTCGCAGCTGGCCGACCAGTTCCTGACCAATCCGGTCCAGGTATCGGTTGCGCCGCAATCGACAACGGCGGAGCGGGTGGACCAGAAGGTCACCTATATCAATCAGGACGACAAGCAGCGTCTGCTCAAGGATTTCATCAATAACGAAAATCCCGACCATATGCTCGTGTTCACCCAGACCAAGCATGGCGCCGACAAGGTTGTCAAAAACCTGATGGCCGTCGGTATCCATTCCGCCGCGATTCATGGCAACAAGAGTCAGCCCCAGCGCGAGCGTGCCTTGGGCGACTTCAAGTCTGGCAAGATCAACATTCTGGTCGCGACCGATATTGCCGCGCGCGGTATCGATGTTGACGGCATTTCCCATGTCATTAATTTCGACATGCCGAATGTGTCCGAGCAATATGTCCACCGGATCGGCCGGACAGCGCGGGCTGGGGCGAGCGGTATTTCCTACTCGCTGGTGGCTCCGGACGAACGCCAGTTCCTGCGGGACGTGGTCAAGCTGACCGGTGTTTCACCCGACGTGGTGCCATTGCCGCAAGGCTATGACGAACCGCCCCGCGAGGAAGTGGCTTCGCGTATCTATGGCCAGAAGCCGAAGAAATATGGCGCAACGCCGACCCGCAATGGGCCTGCCAAGAACAAGCATAGTGCCCGCAAAGGCCGCCCTGGTGGCGGTGGTTCCGGACGCGGTGGCCCAGGTTCGGGCGCCGGTGCAGGTGCCAAGAGCGACGGACCGAAACATTGGAACAATGGCGCGAAATCGTTCAAACGCCGTCAGGCGCGGAACGGCGAAGCCTAAGCTAATCTGAAATCAGCGCCTTGCTTTCGGCGAGTGCGCTGATTTCGCTGTCGTCCATATCGAGCCAATCCTGAAGCGCGGCGACATTATGTTCGCCGCGTTTTGCGGTTTTGGCGTTGCTGTCGATACCGCTTTTCGATTTCGAGAAACGATAGGGCGACTGGATAGTGCGCCGCGGATTGCCGGCATCGTCGGTGACATCCACGACCACGCCGAGCGCCTTGACGCTGGGCTGTTCATAAATTTCCGGGCCAAAGGGTTGCACTTCGCCCCAGGCCAGATTGAGCCGGTCGAGAGTGTCGGTGAGCGCGTCGAAACTGTCATGGTCCAGCATATGCTGCTCCATTGCTTCGCGCCGCATCCGTACCTTGGTGGCAACATCGGATCCGTCCGGGGTCGGATCAGCCAGGCCATCGCGGGTCGAGAACATCACCCACATCCATTTCATATCGCCGGTGATTAAGATCCGCCGCCCTTCCGGTGCATCCCAGACGCTATTCTCCTCCGGTTTCGGCCAGTCATCGTCGAGCGCCCAATAGGCATAATCGTCGATGGAGTGGAGCACGCTGATCATGGCGAGATCGATATGCTGGCCTTCGCCGCTCTGGTCGCGGACGCGCAGCGCCGACAATATCGCGATGATTCCGTGAAGTGAGCTATAGCTGTCCGCAACCGCAAGCTGAATATCGACGGGCTTGGCCTCTGCTATTTCCGCTTGCCGCGCGATCAGACCGGATTGCGCGTGCAGCACCGGCGCATAAGCGGCCTTTTTGCGATCTGGACCAGTCTGACCATAGCCGGAAATCGACAGCATGATCAGTCCCGGATTGACTTGGGACAGATCTTCCCAGCCGACGCCGAACTTGTCCATGATACCGGGCCGAAAATTCTCGGTGACGATATCGGCTTCGGCCGCGAGTTTCAGAATCAAGTCGCGCGCACCGGGTGCTTTCAGATCGACGCAGATATTGCGTTTGCCGATATTCTGCTGGAGATAATAGCCGCTGACTCCGTCGCCCGGATTGCCCAATTTGCGCGTAACATCGCCTTCCGGCGGCTCCACCTTGAGTACTTCTGCGCCGAGATCGGACAGCATGCGCGTCGCATAGGGACCGGCGACAACACGCGTAAAGTCGAGTACCTTAAGCCCCGCTAACGGAAATTCTGCCATATTTGCCTAACGCTAGAGTTTCATCTGTTGCTTCATGGTCTTTTCGGTAGTCGCCCCATAAGGCGGAAGGAAACCAGCAATTTTGGCAATGTTGATTTTCGGTTGACGATAAACCGCCTTGGCATGGCTGAATTCCTTGAAGCCATCGGGACCGGTATAGGCGCCCATGCCGGACGGGCCGACGCCGCCAAAGGGCAGGTCATGCTGCGCGATATGGAAAATCACGTCGTTCACGGTCACGCCGCCGGAAATGGTCTTGTCCAATATCTTGCGCTTGTCGCTTTCGGTTTCGCCGAAATAATAGAGGCCGAGCGGCCGGTCATGATCGTTCACGTAGTCGATCACCTCTTCCAGATTGCGATAGCTTTTGACCGGCAGGATCGGGCCGAATATTTCTTCCTGCATCACCCGCATATCGTCATTGACATCCTGCAGCACGGTCAGCGGCATCTTGTTGCTGTTGGTATTGGAAAAATCCTCGTCGCCCGGGTTTACGACTGTCTGTTTCGCGCCTTTGGCCAGTGCATCATCGATCAGGCCCTGCAGCCGCTCCTTGTGGCGGCCGTTGATCACCGACGTATAGTCATCATTGCCGATCAGGGTCGGATATTGTTCGGTAACGCTGGCGACAATGCCGGAAACGACTGCGTCTTCCTTGTCATGCGGGACCAGCAGATAATCGGGGGCCAGGCAGATTTGACCGGCATTCATCATCTTGCCCATGGCGATGCGCTGGGTGGCTTTCTGGACATCGGCATCCGGCCCGACGATGGTCGGCGACTTGCCGCCCAGTTCGAGTGTGACCGGGGTCAGATTCTGCGCCGCAGCGGCCATGACATGCTTGGCAATCCCGCCACCGCCGGTGAAGATCAGATGATCCCAGGGAATTTCGGAGAAGGATTTGCCGGTTTCCGGTCCGCCGGTAATGACCGTCATTTCTTCAGGAGAAAAATATTCGGCAACCAGTTTTTTCACCAGTTCGCCGGTTTCGGGGCAGAATTCGGAAAATTTGATCATCACCCGGTTGCCGGCGCCAAAGGCACCGATCGCCGGATCAAAGGCCAGATTGATCGGAAAATTCCAAGGCGCGATGACACCGACCACACCCTTGGGTTGATATTCGACCTGTCCGCTGGCTCCCAGCAGGCCCAGCGGAAAATCCATCTTGCGCTTTTCCGGGCGCATCCATTTTTTGAGATTTTTTTTGTGGTCTTTCGCATGGCCGACGATCGACATTAGATCGGTCATTACCGTCTGGACGCTGCTGCGATGGCCAAAATCATTGGAGACCGCCTCGCACAGCGCCTCCTGATGATCGATGATCATTTGCGCGGTGCGGTTGATCCGGTCCATGCGGGCATCATAGCTGACCGGCAATTCGGCATGAAAGGCGTCGCGTTGCGCCTGAAAGAGTTTCATGATTTCGTCTTTGCTGACTTCGCCAGCTGCGGCTTCCAAGGCTTCCATGTTCGCTCTCCCAGGGACGGGCCCGTACTGGCCCGCAAAATATCAATTTCAATTGACCACTTAAACCGGTTTTTGGCGGTTTGTCGAGAGCGAACCGGCTATTGCGCCAATGTCTCGATCGCCTGGGCGGTCGCGACCAGCTGTTTTGCCTGTTTAAGGTGGAGCAGTTCGGTCATCTTGCCGTCTACAACGATCACGCCCTTGCCGGCGTTGACTGGGTCTTGGAACGCCGCGATTATTGCCTTGGCTTCGGCGATCGCATGCGCATGGGGGGCAAAGCACCAGTTTGCGGCTTCGATCTGTGCAGGATGGATCAGCGACTTGCCATCAAAACCGAGTTTCTTGGCTTCCAGACATTCTGCCTCAAGGCCATCGGGATCGTTGAAATCATTGTAGACGCTATCAATGACAGTGAGGCCATAAGCGCGTGCGGCGATAACCGTCTGGGTCATCACAGGGCCGAAAACGGCCCGATCATGTTCCGCATGCATCTCTTTCGCCAGATCGTTGAAGCCCATGACAAAGCCAGTCAGCCGATGTTGAGCGCCTAGCGCTGCAATCTCAGCGAGATTGAGTATGGCCAACGGCATCTCGATCATTGCCCATAATTTACTGTTCCGGTCAGCGTCGCATTTGTCCATCAAGGCGCTGATCCGGACGATATCGTCCGCGCACAATATTTTTGGAACCAGCACCGCGTCCGCCTTGCTCAGGCAGGCCTGCTCGAGATCTTGGGCAAACCAGGGCGTATCCATCGCGTTGATGCGCACGACCAGCTCCCGTTTGCCATAGTCGCCGGATTGCAGCGCAGCGCAGGCGTTCGTTCGAGCCTCCTCCTTGGCGTCCGGCGCCACGGCATCTTCCAGATCGAAAATGATCGTGTCTGCGGCCAGGGTTCTCGCCTTTTCCAGCGCCCGGGTGTTGGATGCGGGCATGTAGAGACAGGAACGGCGGGGGCGGTAATTGATTTGGGTCATGGCACGACCGTATCATTTCGTCCGCCAGACGCAAAGCTAGTTAATCTGAGCATATATACGCTTTGTTAACCATAGGCTTTTAGGACAATTTTGACGGTTATTTTGAGGGTGGGAGAATGACATTGGGTATTGATCGACAGACCGAGAAGGGCCTGATCCTGTCAGTTGTCATCCCTTGCTACAATGAACAGGATAATATGGAGGCCCTTCTGGATCGTCTTGTTTCGGTTTGCGAGACAGCGGTTCCGGGGGCGTATGAGATTGTTCTGGTCAACGATGGGTCGAGCGATCAGACTTGGAATATGATTACCAGAGCATCGGATGCCAACAAATCCATTGTCGGGGTTAATCTTTCCAGAAATTGTGGGCATCAACTGGCGTTATCGGCTGGTTTGGAAATTTGCCAAGGTGAAGAGATTTTTATTCTCGACGCGGATCTGCAGGATCCCCCGGAATTGTTGCCGGAAATGAGACAAAAGCTGGCGGAGGGCTATGATGTGGCCTACGGGACCCGCGTTCATCGAGAGGGTGAGACTTGGTTCAAACGGTTCTCTGCGTCCATATTCTACCGGGTGCTCGACAAGCTCTCAGATGTTTCGATCCCTCGAGATACTGGTGATTTCCGGCTCATGACGCGCCGTGTGTTGAACCAGTTAAATGCCATGCCTGAGCGATTTCGCTTCGTTCGCGGTATGGTCAGCTGGATTGGCTTCAAGCAAACCGCGGTTCCGTATAGACGGGATGAACGTTTTGCTGGTGAGACCCATTATCCTCTCCAGAAGATGCTCCGCTTCGCAGTGGATGCGGTAACCAGCTTTTCGACAGTTCCCCTGCGCCTCGCCTCCCACTTGGGATTGCTGTGTTCGCTCATCGCATTGACGATGTTTGGCTGGGTGGCAGTCAATTTTCTACTTGGGCATACCGTTCCGGGGTGGGCCAGTCTGGCTTCTATCATATTGTTAATGGGAGGTGTTCAACTGCTGGTTCTTGGAATTTTCGGTGAGTATCTCGGTCGGATGTACATGGAAACCAAGCAGCGGCCGCTATACATTATTGATCAGGTCTATCGTCAGGAAGTGTGCGAGAATCCCGTGCATCAATATCTTGAAGATATAAGGAAGTTGGTCAATGATTGAGGCTGAATTTGATGCAGTTGTCGCAGATTACCGACGTCAACATGCACAATCCGTTGGTTTCATGAGTGAAGATCTGGACTATTTTGCCCGGTACAAGATTGAAGAACTGGCAAAGATATGTCGAAATGAGGGGCTTAATCCTGGTTCCATTCTCGATTTCGGAGCCGGTATTGGTAATTCACTAAAGCCCCTTCGCAATGCGTTTCCAAAGGCCGCTATAAATTGTCTGGATGTGTCCGAAGAATCCCTGAAGCTTTGCGAGCAGCAAGGTGTAAGCAATATGACAACCCATGCTTATGATGGAAAAAACCTGCCTTTTGCGGATGGCACGATAGATGTCGCTTTCACCGCCTGTGTATTCCACCATATTCCGGAAGCTGATCACATTGCATTGCTCTCTGAAATTCGCAGATGTCTGTGTGCGAATGGACGGTTCATCCTTTTCGAGCACAATCCCTACAACCCCTTAACCCAGTTGGCGGTGAAGCGCTGCCCATTCGACGAACATGCAGTTCTGATCACCGCGCAGGAAATGAAGCGCCGGTTCGAGGCCGCCGGATTTGCCACGGTTAAATCACGCTACCATGTCTTCTTTCCTGAAAAGCTATCGGCATTGCGTCCCATGGAATCCATCCTTGCCTGGCTGCCATTGGGTGGGCAATATTCTCTCGATGCGCGGCCATGATATCTATGGCCTTGCAGTCGATTAAAGAGGGTTCCGCCGCGCGCTTCGCGCTGACCGGTCTTTACAATACTGCCGTTGGATATTCAGTGATCCTCGTGGGACTTTGGTTGGGGTTTGGGGATTTCAGAGCAAATTTTCTGGGCTATGTCGTCGGGCTGGTGTTTTCCTATTTCGTAAATCGCAGTTGGTCTTTCCGGGTGCAATCAAAGCCCAATATTCGAGAAGCATCCTCCTTTCTCGGCGCCTTTGTTGTTAGCTACCTTGTCAATATCATCGTGCTTGTGATGGGGCGTGAAATGGGATTGTTGCAAAGTCCGATTCTGCATCTTGGTGCGATGACGGCTTACACAATAACATTCTATCTGCTCTCGCACTTTGTCGTTTTTCGCGCAACCGATCGACCGGACAAGAAAGGTCGGAACTTTGGCCCCCGACGAGGTGTCGCCGCGAGCCTGTCGAAACACCGGGCGATAGTTGCGCCGATTGCCTGCGTTCTTATATTTTTGGCGATTTTCATTGATACGCCGTTGACGCATGATGTGTCATGGCAGTTCTGGCTTGCTCGCCAAATGAATGGAGGAACACCACTCTACGGGCATTTGATGGAAATAAATCCGCCACTTTGGTTCTGGATGGCGGCCGGCATCGATTTCGTGGCCAAGCATCTGAATATTGGGCCGCTGAATTTATATATATTGCTTGTCACGATGTGGGCGCTTTTCGCCGCGATTGCCTTTACACGCCTGGCAGCCTTGGCTGATGACAACATGTCCATGGCCGTTTCATTGTTGGTGCTGGGGTTGCTGTTGGTCGCACCGATGTATGACTTCGGTCAACGCGAACAACTCACCGCCATCGGCGTAATTCCCTATATTGCTTTGATCGCCCGCAGGCAACGTCAGCAGCCCGTTGCTTGGTATCTTGCCGTGGGGATCGGGATCGGCGCAGCTGCTGGTATTGCGATGAAGCACTATTTCATATTGGTGCCAATTGCATTGGAACTTTTGCTGCTATTCGAAATTCGGAGAAATTGGCGGCCAATCCGCTGGGAAACTGCCGCTTTAGGGCTATGTGCGGTTCTATATGGTGGAGCTATATTGATTTACACGCCAGAGTTCTTCACAAATATCGTTCCCTTGGTTGCCGCCGCCTATCACGGCTACGAGCGGTCTTTTTTTCTGCAGATCCTGCGTAGCGAAGTGCTTATTTGGATATGCTGCCTGGCCTGGATTGGTTGCAGTTGGTGGCGTCGGCCCGATGCTCCGTCGCTTCCCCTGTTACGCGCTCTGGTTATTGCATCCCTCGGTTTCATGGTGGCCTATTTTGCACAGCAAAAAGGTTGGCAATATCACGCCATTCCTGCAACCGTTTGCATATCGTTGGCGATGGTCATCCATATTTTGCATGCACCGGTTGCATTGGGAAAAGGGTTGCTCCAAAAATTCGCGGTGCAACCGCTGCCAACTGCGTTGGCCATAAGTTATATCCTCGTTGGCCTGACCCATGGGACTTACGAAAACCAGCGTGGCGGTTTGGAAAAATACTATAGCCGATGGTCGCCCGGCGATTCTGTTATGATCGTGACTGGCGATCCGCGTCTGGTGTTTCCCCATGTTGAGAAACAGAAAGTACAGTGGACATCACGGCATTTTGCTCACTGGATGATATCTGCGATAGCCAAAGCTGAAAATTCCGGCAAGTCGAGCGCAGAACTGGAGGTCATAGGTCAACAAATCCGCAGTCAAATGGTTGAAGACATCTCCTGCCATTCACCGAAATATATTTATGTGAATGTCAGGCAGCTTCCCTATGGGATATCACCGCTTCAGTTCCGAATGACCGATTTTTTCAAACGGGACGCCCGGTTTACGGCGATCTTGGAAAATCACTACGCTTTGACCGATAGTGATCGCAATTTTGATATTTTTGAGGCGAAATCCAAAGTGAATAGCATTCCGGGAATCGCCTGCTACCCCATCTGGTGAAAAGCAGAAAATCCTAGGTTCTGCATCGCCAGGCAAGGCGGGTTGGATTGCCTAATATTGAGAGATATTGAGAGCAATTAGAGAAAGTTCAACTCGCCAACCGTATTCCACTTACGGCTTCCCGATTGTCCGGCTGGTCCGGCCAGATTCCGCGTGTGTCATAGACCACCTTGCCGGCGCGTTCGTCGAGCGGAATTGATTTGAACATGTCGTGATCGGTGAGGGTGATCATGATGGGGCAGGTTTCCAGCGCCTGATCGATATCGATCAGTTCGGCACCGGTGCCTTCGAAGGCCGCGGGCAGTTCGCTGGCGTAGGGCTCGACAATTTTCACCCGCCCGCCATAGCGTCGCGCCAGCTTGGCAGCGATCTTGAGGGCAGGGCTCTCGCGGAAGTCGTCGATATTGGCCTTGAACGCTAGCCCGAAGCAGGCGATCGATACGCCGGGAAGTTCGTCGATCAGCAGCGAAGCCCGTTCCAGCACATGGCCGGTCTTGCCGTCATTCACCTCGCGGGCGATGCGGATGAGCTGTGATTGTTCGGGTGCGCTGTGAATGATGAACCATGGGTCGACCGCAATGCAATGTCCGCCAACGCCAGGGCCGGGTTGCAGGATATTGACTCGCGGATGGCGGTTGGCGAGGCGGATGACCTCCCAGACGTCGAGATTCATGTGATCGGCGATGATCGAAAGCTCGTTGGCGAAGGCGATATTGACGTCGCGATAGCTGTTCTCGACCAATTTGGTCATTTCGGCAGCGCGTGCGGATGTTGTCACCAACTCGCCGCGGACGAAGCGACGGTAGAAGCCGAGCGCCTTGCGCGCGCAGCGTGGGGTGATGCCGCCGATGCTGCGATCATTCTGGATCAGTTCTTCAAGGATTTTCCCCGGCAATACCCGTTCCGGGCAATAGGCTATGGCAATGTCGGGAATGTCACTTACCAGGCCTGGAATTCTCAGGTCCGGGCGTAATTTTGCAATCAAATCCCGCATTTTCTCGGTCGTACCCACCGGACAGGTTGATTCGAGTATGATCGTGTCACCCGCTTTCAGGGCGGCGGCGATATTGGTTGCTGCTTCCATCACATAGCTGGTGTCCGGGATATGGTTGTCTCCGAACGGAGTCGGAACCGCAATCACGAACACATCGGACGGCTCGACCATCAACGAAGCGCGCAGTGTCCCGCGGGACACAACCCCTTGCACCAGTCCGTCCAGATCGACTTCCTCGATATGGATCTTGCCCGAATTGATCGTTTCCACGACCTGTTGATTGACGTCGATGCCGAGAACCGGGCAACCCGAACGGGCGATAACGGCTGCCGTTGGCAGACCGATATAGCCCAGTCCCATGACACAGACGCTTGGTTTTTCTTCCGATAACATGTGAGAAGCCACTCCGCAGTGCGCCAATCCGGCGCGATTTACCTGCCGGTTAACTAGCCGATCATTGTAAATATTTAGGTAATATGGCGGCTTGTCCGAAAATATTCAGGCAATGAGGCTGTTTTCGATGATGTCGGCGATTTGCTGGCTGGCTGTGCCGTCGCCAAAGGGATTGTGGGCGCGGGCCATGGCAAGATAATGTGCCTCATCGTCCAGAAGTCTGGTGGCTTCCGCCAAAATCACATCCCTGTCCGTTCCGACCAGCTTTGCGGTGCCGGCTTCGACCCCTTCGGGGCGTTCCGTCGTGTCGCGCATCACCAGCACCGGCTTGCCCAGCGCCGGTGCCTCTTCCTGGACGCCGCCGCTGTCGGTCATCATGAAGCTGCAATGATTGAGCAGGCTGACGAAATTGGGATAATCCAGCGGCTCGATCATCGCGACATTATCGAGATCGCCCAACGCGTCCTGCATGATCGCCCTGACCTTGGGATTGAGATGAACCGGGAAAATCAATGCAACATCATCGCGCTCGGCTATTGAGCGAAGAGCGCTGGCAATATTGGTCAATCCATCACCCAGATTCTCACGCCTATGACTGGTAACCCCGATGATCCTGCGCCCGGAAAACTTCTTATATAGTTCAGAAAGAATGGGATACAAGCTGCTTGTATCACTGTTTTTATTAGCCGTAATCAACAAGGCATCAATCACCGTATTGCCAGTGATATAGATTTGCTCTGCCGGAATATTTTCCTTTCTGAGTGCCGCGGCCGATGTCTCCGTCGGCGCAAAATGCTGATCGGCGATGGTGCCGATGATTTTGCGGTTCACTTCTTCCGGCCACGGGTGATAAATATTGTAGCTACGCAGACCGGCTTCTACATGACTGACAGGAATTTGCCGGTAATAGGCGGCCAGAGCGCCGCACATCGCCGTGGCGGTATCGCCCTGCACGACGACGCGCTTGGGCTTCGTTTCATCCAGTGTCTTGCCGATCCCGGACAGCAGCCGGCCGGTCAGATCATCAAGGCTTTGATTGGCTTTCATCAGATCAAGATCGAAATCGGGCCGGATATCAGCGATCTGCAAAACCTGATCGAGCATTTCTCGGTGCTGGGCGGTTACGCAGGTCAATGTTTCCAGACTGGCGCGCGCAGACAAGGCCTGAACGACCGGAAAAAGCTTGATTGCTTCCGGCCTGGTGCCAAAAATGGTCAATATTTTCGGTTTTATGGTCATCTGTGTTGTCATTCCGGTTGCTTAGTCACTTTAGGCTAAAATTTTGATAATCATATCTTTCGCAAAAGCGTTGACCCCTGCGTCGGGCTAGCCCAATCGAATTTACATGGATTGGTTTGAAATCAAAAACTGGCTGGAACTGTCAACCGGGCTGGATCGCGACTCCCTGCACATTTATGCGGGTATCGGAGTGCAACTGGCGGTTGCATTCTGTTTCCGCCGTTCGCTGGGCAGTCCCATCCCCTGGTTGTTCGTTGCAGTAGCTGTCTTGGCCAATGAATATTATGATTATGTCATATTCTCCGATTCTCTGGAAGCTACGCCAGAATATTATGATGGAGTAGTCAGAGATATTTGGAACACCTTGCTGCTGCCATCATTATTTCTGGTGATTTCCCGATTTTGGCCAACCTGGCTCACTGGCAAAGCTGGAAAAGATAGCGAGCCTCGCAAACCGGAAGGTGATGGCCCCGTAATCTAATCTTCTCCCTCGAGTCTCTGCACAATTTTTTTCACATTTTGCGATTGTCCACGAGGCAGGATCATGACTCTGTTGCCATGGGTCACGATGATCAGATTTTCCACGCCAAGAACCGAAATTTCAAGATCCTGGCTGTGAATCAGATTTTTGCCTGAATCGATTGTTACGGCTTTGCCGAATATAACATTTGATTGCTCGTCCTTGTTACAGAGATCGAGCAGCGCGTCCCAACTGCCGACATCTGACCAGCCCGGATTGGTCGGGGTCACCGCCACCGTTTCTGCTCTCTCCATGATCGCATAGTCGATCGAGTCTGACGGTGCTGACGCAAAGGCTTCAGGGTCAGGGTAACAAAGCCCGTTATCGGTCCGTTTTCTGTCCATCGCAGTCAGGCAGGCAGCAAGGATCTCGGGAGCATATTTTTCCATCGCAGCCAGAAAACTGTCTGCCCGAAACAGGAATATGCCAGCATTCCAGTGATAGCCGCCGTCGGCGAGCATCTTCTCGGCATTTTCCTGATTTGGTTTCTCGACAAATTTCGCCGCCGACCAACTCTTGGTGCTGCCGACAATGGGCTCACCCTGTCTGATATATCCATATCCGGTTGCAGGTTCGATTCCGAATGTCACCAGCCAACGGGATTGTGCGACGGGAACCGATGCCAGCACCGCTTTTTGAAAGGCGGTGATATTCCTGATCATATGGTCGCTTGGCATGACCAGCAGTAAATCGGCCGGATTTTCGGTAGCAAGCGCGGCGAGCGTGATGGCAGGAGCAGTGTTGCGAGCGCAGGGTTCCAGAATGATCTCACCGGGTGTTGCGGCCACTTCCTGCATTTGCTCCTGCATGATTTCAATATGCCTGCCAGAGCCAATAATCACCGGTTTCCGATATAGCGTTTCATCTGCACAGCGCTGCAGCGTCAGCTGCAACATGCTGAGTGGGTCGAAAAGATCGAGAAATTGCTTCGGTCTTTCCGGGGTTGAAAGTGGCCATAATCGCGTCCCGGCACCACCGGACAGGATGACAGGTGTGATTTGCGTGGTTTACGCCATGGTCAATATCTCAGGTCATCGTGCAAGCGATGAGCGACTTTCCGTTACTTGAGAGATCAATATCGGCAAATCGCGGACAGATTCCACATTCCCCCGCCGTGATCAATTTGCCGCGGACAGTGACCGATCCCTCCAGAGGGATGACTTGCCATTCCTTGCTGCCGGTTTGCGAAATCACCTCGTCGTCCGTACCAACGATCTGGAACAGGGCATATGGCGAGCCAACAAAGAGAATGGCCGACTGGTCAGCCGGAATCTCGCTGCTATATTTCATGTCGTAGCTTGTCAGCTTGGCCACCGCGATCGCTTCTTCCAGATGGAGTTCGCGTGGGCGTCCATAGTCGTAAAGGCGATAGGTGACATCTATGTTCCGTTGGACTTCGATCAGTGAAACGCCGGGACCAATGGCATGGATCGTGCCCGCGGGTACATGAAAAAAGTCCCCCTTCTTGACTGGCTTCCAGTCAATGAGATGCTCTATTTCTCCCAATATTGCAGCAGTTTTGAGTTTCGTGGCGCTGACCGCCTTTTTCAGGCCGAGTCCCAGAACGGCATCCGGCTTTGCATCGAGAATGAACCATGATTCTTCCTTGCCGTGCGGGAATCCAATACGGCGGGCCTGTCGGTCATTGGGATGAACCTGAATGGACAGCTTTTCACTAGTGAAAAGATATTTGATCATCAGTTGAGGGCTTATGCCTTTTGGCGCTTCGAACCAGACTTCTCCGATTTTCTGGTTGGATTTCCCATCAAAAATATCAGGTAAAACGTCCTGACCCCAGGGTTTTTCGACAAATTTCCTCTTCAACTTCATCGGCTGGAATTGAGGATCACCGGATTCTCCCGACGCTTGTGTAGATCAAACTGGTTTGCGCAACTTCTGCCGGATTGTAAATGTTTCGCAGGTCGACCAGCACATTGCCTCGCATGACATCGGCAAGCTTCTTCAGATCGAGGGCGCGGAAGGCGTCCCATTCGGTGACAATGACCACCGCGTCCGCATCTTTGGCAGCATGGTAACTGCTATCCGCCATCTCGATCGAGGGCATGATCTCTTTCGCCAATTCCATGCCTTCCGGGTCATAGGCTGACACTTCCGCTCCGGCGTCAATCAATGTCTGCGCGATGGCGATGGAGGGGGCGTCCCTCATGTCATCCGTATTCGGTTTGAATGTCAGGCCGAGCAGAGCCACTTTCTTGCCGCGCACTTCACCGTCGAGAGCATGAATGACCTTGCGGCCCATCGCGCGCTTGCGCTGGTCGTTCACCTGCACCACCGCTTCGACTATGCGAACCGGACTATCGTTATCCTGCGCGGTTTTCATCAACGCCAGCGTGTCCTTGGGAAAGCAGCTGCCGCCATATCCCGGGCCTGCATGCAGGAATTTCGATCCGATCCGGTTGTCGAGGCCGATTCCCCGGGCAACTTCTTGCACGTCTGCACCCACTTTTTCGCACAGATCCGCTATTTCATTGATGAAGGTGATTTTCGTCGCGAGGAATGCATTGGCAGCATATTTGGTCAGTTCTGCCGTGCGTCGACCGGTAAACAATATCGGTGATTCATTGAGGAAAAGCGGGCGATAAATTTCGCTCATTACATCCTTTGCCCAGTCATCCTCGGTGCCAATGACAATGCGATCTGGACGCTTGAAGTCCCGAATGGCAGCGCCTTCACGCAGAAACTCGGGATTGGAAGCGACCGAAAACCGGTCCCGTGGTTGTTTCTTTGCCAGAATATGCTCGACTTCGTCGCCGGTTCCGACGGGCACGGTCGACTTGGTGATGATGACAGTCGGTTTGACAATGGAGTCGGCGATTTCCTCGCTTGCCGCATAAACATAGCTGAGATCGGCATGGCCGTCGCCGCGTCGCGATGGCGTTCCGACCGCAATGAAAATCGCATCACAGTCCTTGACCGATGCCGCCAGGTCGGTTGAAAAGGCGAGGCGTTCCGCGTCAACATTGCGTTTGACCAGATCGGCGAGACCCGGTTCGTAAATTGGCATGATATTGTTGTTAAGGTTGGCTATTTTTTGCTCATCCTTGTCGACGCACACAACATCGTGGCCGAAATCGGCGAAACAGGCGCCAGAAACCAGGCCGACATAGCCGGAACCTATCATTGCAAGTTTCATTCAATTCCCTCGAATATTAGATATCATAACATGCACAATCTCGGGGCTTGTGGCCTGTTGGCTGTCAGAGGTCAAGTTTGCATGATTTGGAAATTGTTCGTCGTTCTGTTGCAACCAGTTTGGCCTTTGCATCGTTGAGTCAGAACCACAAACCAACGATTCGGGCTTGAACATTGCCAGTTGATGAATATTGCACGCGAAATAACTATATTTAAAGTGGTCGGCTCATTCGTTTACATTCGGTAATATCTTTCTCGGCGTCGCAGCTTTGAGAATCTAGAGCCAGGCTTGAGAGCCAAATGATCCAAAATGTTACCGCCTTTGTCACATCGATATTGGAGCAAATTGCCCAGCTCGCACGCTGGAAAAAACGTAATTGTCCTATTGCTCGATATCCTGCTGTGCATGCAGTCGATTTGGATAGTCTATTCCCTCCGCATCGGCGTTTGGGTTTTGTGGGATATCGCCATTCAGAAAATTGTGCTGGCCTGCCTGTTCTTGATGATCCCCATTTTTGCCCAATGAACTGCTGTTCGGCAGAACGATCGTCGGCAAGTCTGTATTGGTCACCGGCACTGGCGGATCAATCGGCGGAGAGCTTTGTCGGCAGATCGCAAAATCGGGAGCGCGTCGCCTGATCATGTTAGATCTTTCCGAATTCGCGCTCTACGAAATCGAAAATAACCTGAT
>TARA_R110000868_G_scaffold346292_1_pt1 | contig 15390 bp, 12 predicted proteins | sample TARA_R110000868 | Tara Oceans TARA_R110000868 (sample SAMEA4397489) | marine metagenome | biome: Polar Biome; feature: [SRF] surface water layer (ENVO:00010504); material: water (ENVO:00002006), including particulate matter (ENVO:01000060) such as... | depth 5 m | reverse complement strand
TTTTGAGTACTTCTTTAATTTGGCGCGAAGGTACTGCTAAATTGTTCGATCTGCTTTTTTATGATTGACTTTGTTTGAATTTGTCATTATATTACAGGTTAACTTATTGTAATGTAGCAACTTACATTTTTAGCAAAGTCAAATAGGGGAGTTGATGGGAAGAGCTATTAAATTTATCACTACGGAACGAAAAATTCATTGATAAATGCATGTTGTTGATTAACATTCATTGTGTCTGTTTCTTTTATTTCTATTTTCATTTTTAAAAAGCGTTCATCTTCACTTAAGAGGTCAAAAAAATCAATCTTTGTATTTGAGGGACCAAAAAGAATTATTTTATCATAATTAATAATTGCTTCTGCAATCCTATTATAATATCTATAAATGTTCTTAATCGAACTATCTTTTTCTAATTTGGCTGTCTTTTTATCTACCAAATGAAATTCATGTATAATCGTTTGTATTTCAAAAGGTTTTGTGGTAAATTCCATTAAATAGGCAACAGAAAGATCCATCCATATACCGAGTTGCTTTGGTTTTTTCATTTTTTTACTCTTTTATTTAGAATAAAATTATCAATATAAAATCGTGTAATTATTTATTTAAGTTAAGAAGTATTTGAACAAAGATGAATAGCAATAAAGTGTCGATGAATAGAATTTAGAATAAGAAGTTAAAAGCTTACTAAATGTTAGGAACAAAAAAAATCGGGCCATTAGCCCGATTTTAAATACTGTTTTTTATTTTTTTATTTTATTTCAGCAAAAGTATTTCCTTGCTTGATATCTCCCGTTTTGTATCCTTTCATGAACCAATATTTCCTTTGTTCGGATGTACCATGTGTAAATGACTCAGGAACAATATGTCCTTGCATTTTTGATTGGATAGCATCATCACCAACCGCATGTGCAGCGCTTAAGGCTTCATCGAGATCCCCTTCTTCAAGAATATTATTCATTTTCTGGTTGTAATGTGTCCACACACCAGCATAAAAATCGGCTTGTAACTCTAGTGCTACGGATAATTTATTGGCTTCAGCTTGACTTTTTCCTTGTTGCATTTCGCGCATTTTTGCTGATGTGCCTAATAAGGTTTGAACATGATGCCCAATCTCGTGGGCTATAACATAAGCAGTGGCAAAATCACCACCCTGCGCACCAAAACGGGTTTTTAGTTCTTCAAAGAACGTTAAATCCATATAGACTTTTTGATCTCCAGGGCAATAAAATGGACCTGAATCGGAAGTTGCATTTCCGCAAGCAGTTTCCACAGCTCCGCTAAACAAAACAATATTTGGCTTTTTATAATTGAGATTGTTTTCATTGAATATTTTAGTCCAAACATCTTCATTATCTGCTAATAGTGTTTTTACAAAATCTTGCTCTTCAAGCTCTTTTGCTGTAAGATCTCTTTGTTCTGTGGGAGCACTTTGACCTTGATTCATTTGTTCTAGTATTGGCGTAAGCATTTGAGCATTTTCACCACCAAAAACATTTAAAAGTAAAATAATAATTCCTATTATTCCTCCACCTACAATCGTTTTGCCACCAGAGGACATCCCTCTTCTGTCTTCCACATTATCACTTTTTCGTCTACCTTGCCATTTCATATTTTTTAATATTATAATTATTATTTAGTTTTTCTAACACTGGTTTTCAAATTGATATGCAATTATAAGATCCACTTAATTATTGTTTCATCTATAATTCGTTTAATTATGGGTTTCGATATGTAATCATTCATTCCTGCTGAAAGGCATTTCTCCTTTATTTCAATTTCAGTACCAGCTGTAATTGCAATTATTGGAATTGTTTTTCCTAATTCTAACTTTCTAATTTCTTTTGTAGCTTCATAGCCATTCATTATTGGCATTTGGATATCCATGAATATAATATCTGGATTTATATTTTCAAATTGAAGGACAGCTTCGGCCCCATTAACAATTTCAAAAAATTCTGGTTCCAAAAGAACATTTTTAATAATTGTTTTAAGTAGTAGCATATTGATTTTATTATCTTCAACAAGCATGACTTTAAGGTTTCTTAATTTATCATTTGTTTTAAAAATATGCTCCATATTTGTAAAATCCTCTTCAACTGTTTTTGAAAAAAGGTCTTCAACATAATCTTTACGGGTCTTTAAATCAAGGTCGAAATAAAATATACTACCTACACCTATTTCGCTTTCAAGATTTAAACGGCTTTTCATTAGTCCAAGTAGTTTATTTGAAATAGTAAGGCCTAAACCTGTCCCTCCAAATTTTTTGGTTGTTGAACCATCTTCTTGAGAAAAAGCTTTAAATATTTTTTTCTTATTTTTTTCCAAAATTCCAATTCCAGAATCAACAACTGAAAAGCGTATTTTGGTTTTTGAATCACTAATTTTTTTAATTATAGAAATATCTAGTTTTATGGTTCCTTTTTCAGTGAACTTTACAGCATTAGCCAAAAGGTTGATTAAAATTTGTTTTAATCGGACAATATCTACCCAGAAATAATTGGGAATATTAGTCGCTATATTGAGTTCTAGGTTTAAATTTTTTTGATTTGATTCGTATAGAATTAAATCAATAATTTGATTCATGATTTCCTTAACCTCATGTTTTTCAATATGTAATTCTAATTTTCCTGCTTCAATTTTTGAAAAGTCAAGAATATCATTTACGATACCCAATAAGGAATGTGCAGACTGATTTACCGTAATCATATGTTTTTGTTGCACTTGGCTTAGTTCGGTTTTCATTAATAGATCCGTAAAACCAATGATACCATTTAAAGGAGTTCTAATTTCATGACTCATATTTGCTAAAAACTCTGATTTGGTTCTGTTGGCTGCTTCTGCATATTCACGGCCTTTTATCGCTTCCTCTGCCTCTTTTCTTTTGGTTATATCAAGCATAATCCCCTCGATATAAGTAATTTTACCATTTTTGATAACCGCATCTCCAAATTCTTCTACCCATACTATTTCATTATCTTTTTTAATAATTCGATAGGTAAAATGGAAAGGTTGAGATTGAGATAGTTTATAAGAGGATTCATCCAAAACTTTTTTCACATCTTCAGGATGAATTAAATCAGTATAAAAAATTTTCTTATCTAAGAAATCTGTTTTTTTATAACCAGTAAGTTTTTCTATTTCATCATTAAGATATATTTTGGTAAATTGTTCATCATTCTCTGATAAGTAAACAGTTCCGGGGATGTTATTAGCCAAAAGTCTAAACTTTTCCTCACTTTCATAAATAGCCGTTTCGGTTTCAATTTGGTCAATCGATGAAGCTATATTTCTCGCTAAAGTTTGAAGAATATTTACTTCGTCTTCTGACCAGCTTCTTTCTTCGCTTGTATCATCAAAACCTAAAAATCCATGAAATCTATTTTTTATAAAAATGGGAAATAGAATTAGCGAAATGGTATCTACATTTAATAATTTATTTTTTAAAGATTCATTTTTAATTTTTGGAACAATTGCTTCATAAATTTTATTATTTAATAGAGGCTCGATTAATTCTTCAAAATAGGCATAGGGGATATTTTGAAGTTTAGGATTATTTTCTGTTAATGTGGTGTTACCCGAAATCCATCTGTATTTTTGACTAATTAAATTAGTTTCGTAGTTCTTTTCATAATAATAAGCACGATGTGATTTTGTTGCTTTCCCCATTATTATAAGTACATCAGCAAAAATATCATTTATGTTTTTACTGTTTAAAAACTTTTCAGTACACAATGTCATTGCGGCTAATAGTTCACTTTTATAGGTTAATTTTTTCTCTATTTCTAATCTCATTTTTGATTCATAGGCTATCGCTATAATATCCGAAACGGATCTTGCAAAGTTAATATCTTCATTATCCCAATGTTTTATTTCTTCACTCGCTTCAAAACTGATAATTCCTTTTAATTCACCATCAATAAAAACAGGAGTATCGAGTATCGAGTAAATATTATTAGTATTGGTATATTGATTTTCTAATTCATAGGTTGTATTATTTTTAGAAACATCAGAAATAACTACTTGGATCTCATTTTCAATTATTGTAAAATAGTTGGGATATTGTTTTTTTGTTATTTCTTTTCCTGATGAAAATTCATTTTTATTTAACTCATATAATAAGAGACAATCTATTTTATCGGGATAATAATTCCAATAGCTGGATCGGTTAACGCCAATTTTCTCAGCAGTTATTTTTAAAATAGTTTTTAATTTTGACTCTAAGCTTTCATTGCTAGAGTAACTTTTTTCAGTAAATGCCTTTAATGCATTACTGTATTTTTGAATTTTTAATTGTCTTTCTGTTTTTTCTTTTTCGATGTTTTTATAATAAGTTACATCTCTTGCAATTACTGAGTATCCATTAACTTTATTATAGGCGTCTCTATTGATAGTTACTTTTTGTGAAACCCAAATTTCATCTCCATTTTTTTTAATAATAGGAAATTCTAATATTGGAAAATTTGTCATTTCGGGTGTAGGAGTGGAATAGAAAGCTAATACTTTATGGACATAATCTTCTCTAATTAAAGAATTAAATTTGGAGTTAAAGAGTTCTTTCAAACTAAAGCCAGTAATCTTTTCGGTACTTTTATTTATAAAAAGGTAATCTCCTTTCTTATCTAGTTCATAAATGATATCATAAGCAGTTTCAACAAGATTTTCATATCTTTTTTGAGTTTTAATTTCATTAGTTACATCTTGACCTATGCCAATAATTAAATCATCCGAAAATCGTTTGTCATTCCATTGAATGTATTTATATTCTCCATTTTTGCATTTTAATTTCCTTGTAAACGTTCTTTCAATGATGTCGTTATTATGAAATTCTTCCCCAATGAAATCTGGATCTTCAGTTACTTTCCAAAATCCTAAACCCATAACTTCATCCGGAGTATAGCCTAGAATGTACTTTATAGTTTCACTACAAAACTGTACTTCTCCCTTCTTATTAGTAGCCATAACGAGTGAGTTCCCGTTATTAACAATCTCATTTGAAAACTTAAATTTGTCTTTGATATTTAGGGAGGTTACATGACTTATATAGTTTATTATAAATACTAAAGTGGAATAATTAAATAAAATTATAGAAGTTTTACTAGAGATGAGATCAAAAACACTTGTAATTGCAATATAAAAAAAGGAAAAAGACATAAAATACCAATAAATCTTGATAGGCTTGAGTATTGTAAATGAAAAGAAAAAACATATGATAAAAGAGATTATTGGAACTAAGTCTAAGGGAAATACAATAATACTTCTACAAATTAAAAGAAAATAGATAATATAAATTGTGATAAAAATGTGTTTTATATATTGAAAAACAATTGCCTTTTTAGTGCTAATAAGGTAAATTAATAATAGGAAAGCACCAATCATTAAGTTTTGATATAATAACATTTTTGATCTTTCAGAAAAGAAAAAAAGGTTAATTTCGGTGATAGGGCTTATGATTCCAAAAAACAGCAAATAGGTTTGATATTCCTTATTTCTTATATATTCTTCATTATTTACTTCTATGAATGTATTAGTTAATCTGGATTTAATTTTAAAAAAATTATAAATTAATAAACAATAACTAAGAATTAAAATAGATATTAAAAACCATTTTAAATTTATTGTATTTTGAAAAAAAAAATAGGGAGTTTGTACTTTCATAGCCAATAAATTAATCTCGGTTGAGCTAATTAAATTTGCTATAGTTGAAAAGAAAATGTTTTGGAACAAGGTCATTTATTTTTTTAATTCTTTTTCGTGTTAAATATTCAACAATTTAATGATTATTTTGCAATATAAAGGGTATCATTAAAAAAAATCTATAAGTAGTTTATAGTATCCTATTGACTTAAATATTAATTGTATTCTATTTTTCATCTAAATCAAAACCTACTATTTCACTATATATGGCATAGTACATAGAATATAAGAACGGAAGAGTAAAAAATATTCCGATGTAAAATACTAAAAAGCCCATCACGGATAATATATAAGCCATTAAAATTAATCCTAAAAGTATAAAAGGTTGCTTGAAAAAAATAATTACACTTGTCTTAATAGCATCAATAGCTTTTAGATCACTAAAAATAATAAGTGGAATGGTAAGAAAGGTTAAAAATATAATTGCGTAAGAAACTAAATTCATAGCTAGCTGAAGTTCAGGTTGATTTAATAACGCCGGAACGCCAGTATTAACAATTGAAATTAATAAAGTGGCAATAACTAATTCTTTTAAATAAGAACTCTTATAATATTCAAATATAGTTGAAACATGAAATTCTTCATCTCTTTCTGCACAGTAGGCCATTTTAATAAAACCAGCCATAAATGGACTCAATAGTACTGAAAAGAAAACACTAGCTACTAAGAATGCTATTTTTGAATTTCCAGTAAGATGATCAGGATTTAAATTTTCAGGTTTTAAAATTTCAGTAAGTTGACTGATTCCAAATTTATAAATTAGAATGGTAGAAACGAATAGCGCCATTATAACAGCAAACACAAAAAAGAGAAGCCCTGCATATATGACAATTTTTTTATAATTTTTGAAAGCCAAATTAAAAACGCTTTGAAAACTTAATTCAAATCCGTTTTTTTTTATTTCTTCAATTCTATCTTTTTTTGAATACATGCTACTATTTGTTATTGGTAATTTTTTAAATTATGATTACAGTTTAAAATAAACTTCTTCAAATGGGATTCTGAAACGATCTCCATATACACCGGATTCTTCCCGAATTCCACAACCAATAATCATATTAATTTCTGCTGATGAAGATAGGTTTATGATTTTTTTTACTCGTAATGAATCAAAGCCTTCCATAGGACAAGTGTCATAATTGATTGCAGCCATACTAATCATAAAATTTTGTGCGGCTAATGCAGCACTTTTTTGAGCTACAATTCGCATATCACTTTTTCGAGTTTGTCTGTAGGTAGGTTTGAATAAGCCTATAAGTTGGAATATTAAAAATTTAAAGGCCCCTAATAGTCCAATAAAATCAAAATAAAGAGTGGGTACAATTTTTTGATAATAATTTAGTGCAAATTTTTCTCTTTTAGAATATTCAGATTCTGGTTTCTCTCCATATTGAGATTTTAAATAATCTACATTAGATTGCACTCTTTGTTTCCATAAATCTTTTCGAGAAACAATTATTACCATTTGTTTCGCCGTTTTTGCTGCATTCTGACCTAAACAGGCTTCTGTAAGTTGTTCTAGAATTTCAGGAGAGGTGATGTGATAGAATTCCCAAAGTTGCATATTGCTACTTGTAGGTGCAAGAGTGGCTAAACGGATGCATTCTTTCACTTTGTCATTTTCAATATTTTCATTTTTAAAAACCCGAACCGAACGTCTGTAATGTATTGCTTCGCTAACTGCTTTCTCTTTAATTAGATCCATTTTAATATTTTCTTGATTGTAATTAACTTGTCTTTGTAGGGAGCATAACGCATTGGTAGATCCAACCAATATCCTTTTTTGACTATTGCTTTTTTATGAGAAAAAGTATCAAAACTAAGGCTCCCATGATAGGCTCCAATACCGCTATGACCTACGCCTCCAAAGGGGAGTCTTTTATTTGAAAAATGAATTACCGTATCATTTACACATCCACCACCAAAGGAATAATCTTGAATTATTTTCTCAGCAAAAGCGTTTTTTTTGGTAAAAACATATAGTGATAATGGCTTTTCATATCTTGAAATAATAGTATGTAAGTCGGCTTCACTTTCATAGGAAAGAATAGGTAATAATGGACCAAAGATTTCCTCTTTCATTAGGGCGCTATCCAGCTCTGTTTCCTCGATTAAGGTAGGAGCGATGTAGTGGGTAGATTCATTAGTTTGACCACCAAAAATCACTTTTTCAGGTTCAATCATTTGTACTAAACGACCCCAATTTTTTAAATTAATAATTCTAGCAAAATCAGGGGATGTTTCTGGTTTTACACCATAGGCTAAAGTAATTTCTTTTTTTAAAAAGTCGATGAACTCCGTTTTTATAGCACTATGAACCAATAAATAATCGGGTGCAATGCAAGTTTGTCCAGCATTTATAAATTTCCCCCAAACGATTCTTTTTGCAGCCAGTTTTAAATTGGCAGTCTCATCAAGAATACAAGGGTTTTTACCTCCAAGTTCTAGTGTAACTGGAGTTAGGTTTTCTGCGGCAGCTTTGGCTACTATTTTCCCAACAGCTACACTACCCGTAAAAAAAATGTAATCCCAGCGTTGTGATAATAAACGTTGTGCAACTTCTATACCACCTTCCAAGACTTCTACATGATTCACTGCAAAAGTTTTAGTTATAATTTTAGTTATTACTGCCGATGTGTGAGGAGTTAACTCAGAGGGTTTAAGTACTACTTGATTTCCCGCAGCGATTGCCGAGACCAAAGGACATAGTGCCAATTGAAAGGGATAGTTCCAAGGAGCAATTATCAATACTTTGCCATAAGGCTCTTTGTAGATGTAGTCTATGGAGGGAAAATTCAAGATGGATGGAAGCACCATTTTAGGCTTAGCCCATTTTTTAATATTCTTTATGGTGTCTTTTAATTCTGTAATTACATAATTTGTTTCTGTAAGAACGGCTTCAAAAGCGGGTTTCTTAAAGTCATCATATAAAGCCTGAATTATTTCATTTTCATGAAGTATAATGTTGTTAAGTAGCTTTTTTAAAACTTCTTTTCGGTATTTTATATTTGTTTTATAACTCATCTTAGAATTTAATATTTTAATGGCTATGCAAGATAATTTTCACTTCTAATTTTTTATCAAATTAAAATCATATTGCATTCCAAATAACCTCATTGGGTACTGGTGCTATTATCTTGATTTCTTCTTTAGAGACTGGGTGAACAAAAATTAATTTTCGTGCATGTAAATGAATACCTCCATCTGGGTTAGAACGATCAAAGCCATATTTTAAATCCCCTTTTATAGGTGAACCAATGGATGCCAATTGTGCTCTAATTTGATGATGTCTTCCAGTATGTAAATTAATTTCTAAAGCAAAATAATTGTTCAGTTCTTTGAAAACAGTATAATCTAAACTGGCAATTTTACTGTCAGGAACTTCTTTAATATGTGCTTTTGAAGTATTGTTTTTTTCATTTCTTTTGATAAAATGAATTAATTGATCTTCCTGTTTTAGAGGTTTGTTTTTTACAATTGCCCAATACGTTTTTTGAGTTTCCCTATTTTTGAATAATTCATTCAATCGTGTCAGTGCTTTGCTTGTTCTTGCAAATACAACTATTCCAGTTGTGGGTCTGTCTAAACGATGTACTACACCTAGATATACTTCGCCAGGTTTCTTGTATTTGTCTTTAATATATTCTTTGACCACCTCACTAAGCGGTTTGTCACCCGTTTTATCACCTTGTACGATGTCACCCACACGTTTATTAACCACAATGATATGGTTATCTTCATGAAGTACTTGAAGGTTTTTTTTATTGGATAGCTCTTTCATTACTAAATTCTGGATCTTATTTTGTTACAAAAATAGCTGTTTTATAATTGCTTTCGGTTAAAACCATTTGTTTCCTATATTTTTCCGGAATTTCTTTTTCTGTTTTTTTAAGAGTTACCAAAAATATTTTTTTATGCAATTTAAAAATAGAATCAAATTGGGAAGCCTCTTTTATTAATTGTGCTTTCCCATTAGTATAAAATTGACCGGAATAATTTTTCTCCTTCCAGTAATATAGAGGTATTTCTTTGTTCTCGCTTTTTTCCATAAGCCGTGCTAAGATGTACTTATCAGTATTCATTTTGTCATCAAATGCTCCTGTGGCAAGAACTATATAACCAATAAATGCAATTAGTGGAAAAATTAAGGCGATACGGATAAGTTTCTTTTTACTTATAAAGTCATCCCACCAATACACCATCAAAAACATGATAGGAAGCGTTATAGGTAGCATATAAGTATGTAGTATATTCTTAGATAAAGTAAAGAAAATAGGAGTCCACAATAACCATAAAACCAAAAAAGAAACCCAGTCATTTTTCCAAATTGATTTTCTGTTTTTCCATATTTTATAAAAAACAATTTGTATCCATGGAAAGCCAAAAGCAATCATGAATACCCAAATCATTCCTTTTGGTTGTGAGTGACCACTACCATATAAATCTCCTTTCCAGCCTGGTTCAATAAAACGTTTGAAGTGTTCTCCAATTATAAAATAATCAAGAAAACCAGGTGATTGTTGTTCAGCAAAGTAATACCATGGTAGCCCAATTACGGCAGTAATTAGAATCCCAATTATAACTGAAAACTTAGAAAATAATTCGCGAAATCTTCGTGTATCCAAGCAACACCATATAAATAGTGGGGGGAATGTAAGTACCATAATAAGTGGCCCTTTGGCCAATAATCCTAATCCTAAAGCGACAAAAAACAGATAATTCCAATAGGTTTTCTTCTCACTTTTCATGGTTTTCCAAAATGAAATCATCATTATGGCCACACAAAATTCTAAAGCCGTATCGGTAGAAACTACTCCTGTATGAATTAAAAATTCAGGCATCGTTAATAAAATAAAACCAGGCAAATAGAAAGAAGTCCCACTCTTTTTTACCATTTTTCCTGCTATAAATACTAATAGGATGCTAATAAAAAAAGATGGAAACCTTGAGGCAAACTCATTAACACCAAAAATTACATAACTAACAGCTGACAACCAAGTCGATAAAGGGGGTTTTGCCCAAAACGGAATACCATAATCAATTTGAGGAACAACCCAATGATTGGTTTCTTGCATAATTCTTGCAATTTCGGCATATCTTGCTTCCGTTTTGTCTAGTAAAGGAATTGTTGCGGTCAACAGTAATCTAAATAGAGCGATTAAAATTACGGATATATAGAGAACATAAGAGTTAGTTTTAAATTTCTCTGCAATCATATTTTTAGATTTTTATATTAGATTAATAGGTTGTATTATTTTTGTATTTTTTCCTAATTTGGAATAAATCAATCCAAAGTTTAAAGAAATAGCTTGGTTTGACTTTAGAATTTCCTTTTTCAATCCAAGATTTTAGTGGTACTTCATACATTTTTTGAATGGCTCTTTCTTTTCCAAAAAGGATTATCATTCTAAAAAAGAGCTCCACATCAAACAGCCATTTTGAAATAAATTCTTTTTTAAACAATTGAATAGAAATTTCTCTTGTAAAAACTTTACAACCACATTGAGTATCGTAAACTTTAATGCCCAATACATGTGAAATGAAAGTAGCAATAACACGACCAATCAAAAAACGACTGTTTTGACGCTCAATTGTGGAACCTATTTTTCTAATTCGGGAACCAAAACAAAATACAATTTCATCCTTTAAGTACTTTTGGATTTCCATGAATTCCTCTAGTGTTGTAGCAAGATCAGCATCTAAATACCCAATATACTGGTGGTCAAAATTTTGATTACAATAAGCGATTCCTTCTCTAACTGCTGCTGCTTTACCCGCATTTTTTAATAAAGAAACAATATACACTTGATTCGTATATTGTTTCTTTAAAATATTTAGTAAAGCAAGGGTGCCATCAATTGATCCATCATTTACAAAACAAATCTTTGCGTGAGGATAATTATCAAGAAACCTTGAATATTCTTCAATTGTAATTCCTTTTTCCTCATTATAACAAGGAATTACAATAAATGTAATAGGTGTTTCAAGCATAGTAATATTTATTTAGGGTAAATATACAACCATGAATGTTAAAACAGCTTTAATAAAAGATTAATACTGTTCTTTTTCATTTGGGAAGTCACTTGATTTAACATCAGCAACATATTGACTAATGGCTTTTGTCATTCCTTCATATAAATCCATATAACGGCGTAAAAAACGAGGACTAAATTCATTATTCATTCCTAACATGTCGTGAATTACTAATACTTGACCGTCAACACCACCTCCAGCACCAATTCCAATAACAGGAATCGAAATACTTTTGGCTACTTTTTCCGCTAGATGAGCGGGTATTTTTTCCAAAACTAAAGCAAAGCACCCAAGTCTTTCTAATAATTTAGCATCTTCTACTAATTTATCGGCTTCATCCTCTTCTTTTGCCCTTACGGTGTAGGTTCCAAATTTATAAATGGATTGTGGGGTCAAGCCCAAATGTCCCATAACTGGAATTCCAGCATTCAATATTTTTTTAATTGATTCTTTAATTTCTTTTCCTCCTTCTAGTTTTACGGCATGTCCACCGCTTTCTTTCATGATTCTGATAGAAGAACGCAAGGCTTCTTTGGGATCCGATTGGTAACTTCCAAAAGGCAAATCAACAACGACTAATGCTCTTTCGATCGCTCGTACCACAGAGGAGGCATGATAAATCATTTGGTCTAATGTAATAGGCAACGTAGTTTCATGTCCCGCCATTACGTTTGAAGCCGAATCTCCAACTAGAATAACATCAATACCGGCTGTATCAACAATTTTTGCCATTGAATAATCATAGGCGGTAAGCATGGAGATTTTTTCTCCATTGGCTTTCATTTCAATTAATGATTTTGTAGTTATTCTTTTATAATCTTTTTTTGCTACAGACATGGAATTGTTACTTTTTGTCCCGTTTTAAGGTGACAGGTTATATATTGTAAAAGTAGTAAAACAAATTCTTTAGAAACAAAAAAATGGGTTCGAAAAATCGAACCCATTTTAAAGAATTATTATAAATTAATATACTAATGTTTTAAATCAGTAAATTTTAGGTCAGCAGCAAAGGAAGAATTTGTTTTTTCAACAATTGTTTCTTTTGCCAATGTGAATGTAGCTGTTTGTTTTGTGTCCAATGATGAAGTTGCAATTGCTACTTTATAAGTACCTGCTTCAGCAATCCATGCATTTTTGCTTGTAATAAAGGATGCTAAATCTTTAGGGTTTAATGTTAGGGTTATTGTTTGACTTTCTCCAGGTTGTAATAAATTGGTTTTACCAAAAGCTTTTAATTCTGAAATTGGTTTGTCAATACTTTTTGAAGGAGCAGAAAGGTACAGTTGAACTACTTCTTTACCAGCTACTTTACCTGTGTTTTTTACAGTTACTATTACATCCATTTTGTTTGCAAATGCTTTTGAGCTCATTTTTAAATTTGAAATATCAAAAGTAGTATACGATAATCCGTAACCAAACTCGTATGATGGTTTTACATGGAAAGTATTGAAATAACGGTATCCAACATAAACTCCTTCTTCATAAGTTACCTCTGTAGGGTTTTCAGGAGGGGTACCAATCCAGTTTTTGGCTGAAGGGGTGTCTTCATATTTTACAGGGAAAGTCATTGTTAATTTTCCTGAAGGAGTTACTTTTCCAGAGAAAACATCTGCAACAGAATTTCCTCCTTCTTGACCCGGTTGCCAAGGTAAAAGAATAGCATCTACTTTATCTTTCCAGCTAGCCGTTTCGATTACACCACCAATGTTTAAAACCACCACTACCTTTTTTCCTTGAGCATGAAAAGCTGCTGAAACGGTATTGATTAGGTTGATTTCATCTTGTGCTAAGTTAAAATCTTCATCAACTTTACGGTCATCTCCTTCACCAGCATTTCTACCGATAGTGATTAATGCCAATTCAGAAGTTTTAGCTTTATTTTCAACGATTTCTGAATTTAATTCTAATTCTGGAAGTCTCTTTGGTGTAGCTAATAAACCTTCTTTCTCCCGTCTTTTATTCTCAATTTCTTTTTGTGCAACCATAAATGGTTTGTATAACCCTTCTAGTTCAGTATCAATAGAGAAACCAGTATTAGTTAAACCATCAATTAAAGAAATGGAATACGCTTCGTTTACATCACCGCTTCCTGTTCCACCAGAAATAAAATCATAAGAAGTTACACCAAATACGGCCAATGGAGCTGATTTTGAAGTAAATGGTAATACATTGCCTTCGTTTTTCAATAAAACAACACCTTCGGCTGCAGCCTCTCTTGTAACTTGAGCGTTTTCTTTTAAGTTTGGTTTATTTGAATAGTGGTAATTACTCATTGCAGGAGATCTCATGACTAATTCTAAGACTCTTCTTAAATTGATATTGATGTCCTCTTGAGATAATTTACCATTTTTAATATTTTCAACTATTGTATTTTTTTGAGCAGGTAAACCCGGCATCAATAAATCATTTCCAGCTTTTAGTTGATTTGTAACATCACTAACAGCATCTTTAGCCATAATAGCTCCAAATCCATTGTAACCTCCAAACCAGTCTGTCATCACTAATCCTTTAAAACCCCATTCATTACGAAGTACAGTGGTTAGTAAATCTTTACGTGCCGATGTGTACGTACCATTTAACAAATTATAAGAGGACATCACGGTCCAAGGTTGTGCTTCTTTTACAGTAATTTCAAATCCTCTTAGGTATATTTCGCGTAAAGCTCTTTCGCTCACATGTGCGTTAACACCCATTCTGTTTCTTTCTTGATTATTAGCAGCAAAGTGTTTTATCGAAGTTCCTACACCATTAGATTGGATGCCGTTTACCATGGCAGCAGCTATTTTTCCTGCGATTAATGGATCTTCGGAGTAGTACTCAAAGTTTCTTCCACACAATGGGTTTCTATGAATATTCATTCCAGGACCTAATAATACATCCACACCATATTCTTTTACTTCATTCCCCATCGCTTTCCCAACAGCATTGATAAGCGCTTCGTTCCAAGTAGAAGCTAATGCTGTTCCTACTGGAAATGCAGTAGCATAATACGTATTTGTGTCTTCTTCTCTAATGGGTTTGATACGTAAACCTGCAGGACCGTCAGATACAATTACCGATGGAATTCCTAAACGGGAAATTTCAGTTGTTCCTCCTGCTGAACCAGGAACTTTTGCTGTTTCTTTTCCTGTAGTAAACTGCATTTTAGCCCAGTCAAAACCGGGCATTCCGATTCCAATAAGCATACTTGCTTTTTCTTCATCGGTCATTTGATTAATTAAATCTTGAATTCGATCTTGGGTAGAAAGACGATAATCTTCATATTTATCTAATCTTCCGTTTTTATTTAAATCTGAAAAAGTAAAACCATTAATAGTAATGATTGGACTATTTTTCGGGTCTTTTATTTCTGGTTTTTTTGTCCAAGAAATACCGGAAACAACTAACGCTGATAGTAACGAAGTTTTTACGATTTGTGAAATTGTGCTGTTTTTCATGTGGTTTATTTAATAAATAGTTCTTATTGCTTCAATATGAAGCAATATTAATTATTTTTTTTTAATATTTGTAAAAAAAAGAGGTTTATTTTTTGATTATCAGTTTTTAAAGTGAAAATTATAATCTATTTTGTATTTTCGCAACCAACTTGAAACAATGGAGTTTAATAAAATAATAGAGGAGAAGTCAAATGAAGCTTGGGATATTTATATTCCAAATTTATCT
>TARA_R110000868_G_scaffold290350_1_pt1 | contig 15394 bp, 12 predicted proteins | sample TARA_R110000868 | Tara Oceans TARA_R110000868 (sample SAMEA4397489) | marine metagenome | biome: Polar Biome; feature: [SRF] surface water layer (ENVO:00010504); material: water (ENVO:00002006), including particulate matter (ENVO:01000060) such as... | depth 5 m | reverse complement strand
CCAGGACGCCTACCTGCGCCCCCGGGTGGGCTATCAGGTTGATGATCATCTCTCTGTTGAAGCCGGCGGAAACCTGTTTTTCGGCGCCCGGGAGGAAACCTTCTTCGGTCAGTTTCAGGACAACAATAACCTGTATCTGGGGGTGCGCTATGGGTTCTGAAAAGGTTAGGTGTTGATGCCGAAGTGCCGGTTGAGCTCTTGCCGGGCGGGGCCAGTCCATCTTTTTCCGGACAGTCCACCAGTGACATCACATGACGAATAACATTGAGTCGGGCCTGTTTTTTATTGACTCCTCCGGCCGAATGAAAACCATCACTTGGCGTTCCATACCTCGCGATCAGTGATCTTCTCTCCGTCCCTGGTGGCCGGTTCGCCCAGTCTGTCCCGGCTGGCCAGGTAATCCCGCGTGAGCGGTACCGCGTCCTGTTTTTTGGCAAGCTGGATCTGAAAGACGACAAGACCGTCGTGCCGGAATGCCACTTCGCTGGCAACCAGGTAGAACCGCCACATGCGGCAGAACCGCTCGTCATAGATCGACCGTACCCGGTCCAGGCTGGCCTCGAACCGATTGCGCCATTCCTTCAGAGTCTCGGCGTAATGAAGCCGCCACACCTCGACATCGGTGACATAGAGACCGGATTGCTCGACGACGGCAAGGATTTCCGACAGGGCCGGGCTGTAGCCACCGGGAAATATGTATTTGGTGATCCAGGGGTTGGTTGATCCCGGTCCGTCGGCCCGGCCAATTGTGTGCAGCAGTGCCACACCATCGTCTTTGAGCCGGTCTCGCAGGGTGGCGAAGAACTCCTTGTAGTGTGGCACTCCGACATGCTCAAACATGCCCACCGACACGATCCGGTCAAAAGTGCCGTCGATGTCGCGGTAGTCTTGCAGCCGGAACCGGGCCTGGTCGCCAAGACCCTCGGCCCGGGCACGTTCTTCGGCGATCCTGTGTTGCTCCTGCGACAGGGTTACCCCGGTGACCCGGGCACCATAGTCACGGGCAAGGTGAAGCCCAAGCCCGCCCCATCCGCAGCCGATGTCGAGAACCCGTTGTTCCGGCGCCAGGAGGAGTTTGCTGGCGATCAGGGATTTCTTGTTTCTTTGGGCGGTTTCCAGGGTGTCGCCCGGTTCGCGAAAATAGGCGCAGGAGTATTGGCGGTCGGGGTCCAGAAACAGGTCATACAGCGTGCCGGACAGGTCGTAATGGTGTGCCACGTTGCGCTGAGCCCGCCCGGCCGGGTTGAACTGCGCCAGTCTGCGATGAAGCTGACGGAGGTTTGCCTGCCAGCGAAGGTGCCATGCATCGGACTGGCGCTTCAGGTTGATGACCAGCAACTCAATCAGACCATAGAGGTCATCCTGGTCGACCGTGAGTGTACCGTCCATATAGGCCTCGCCCAGTGTGAGCTCGGGATTGATCAGGAGTTTGCGTGGCAGGGAGTGCGCGTGAAAACGCATGGTGGCGGAGGGTGTCGACCCGTCACCGTATTGTATTGATCGTCCGTCAGGATAGACGACAACCAGGCTCCCCTGCCTGATCAGACGCTTCAGAAAAATCGAAAGCAGTTTTATCCACATCGTGTTTTCTCGTTGCTGCGACCTTTGTGTCGTTGAAATGATCACTTCTCCGGATCATTTGATTCCGGGTTGTGCTAGCGAAGCCGGCGTACCGGCACTTCGCTGTTCGAGTAATCACATCAGTAAACTATATACTATGACGGCAAGTCGGCCTGTTCGTTACACGCCCGCGGCTTGCCCCGGATCACCCGGCCCCAAAACAGCTGTAACGGATATCTTTTTTTTGCGTCTGGTTTTCTGGTTTATGGTCTATGTTGTCTCATATCAAAATCAAAAGGATTGATTTATGACAGTCAAGGTTATCGAGGTAGCTGGCCTGATCTCCACATTGAGCGCGAGGGGCGTTGAAAAACAGCTCTCCCGGCTGCCGGGTGTGAGCAAGGTTGAAGTGAATTACGTCGCGGGCAGTGCCACCGTGGTCTATGACGAAACGCGTACCGACCTTGAGGCGATCAAGGCGAAAGTCGCCGAGTGCGGCTATCACTGCGGCGGCGAGCTGGTGCCGAAGCACGTCTGTGCGCCGGAGGCTTCGCAAGGTAAGTCTGGTGCCGCCGCAAAACCGGCCGGTCATCATCACCCGGGCGCGGACAATACCCGCGCCGAAGTCGAAGCAGCGCCGCCCGTGGATCACGCGGCCCATGAGATGGGCCATGGCGGCGGCATGAGCATGGAAGCCATGGCGCGCGATATGCGCAATCGCTTCTGGATTGCGTTCGTCTTCAGCATCCCCATCTTTGCCTATTCGCCCATGGGCGAGGTGTTCATACCCCCGGCGCCGCCATTTGGCCTCCGCCTGGATCTGTGGCTGTTTTTCCTGGCGAGCGCTTCGCAACGGAGTGCTCAACATGGCCGTGCTCGTGGTCCTGTCCGTGGGCACGGGGTATCTGTTCAGCGTCGGCGCGACCTTCTTCTTTCCCAGTGTTCAGTTCTATGAAGCGGTGGCAGTGCTTCTGGTCTTTATCCTGCTCGGCCATTGGCTGGAGATGCGCGCCCGTGCCGGTGCCTCGGACGCCATCCGCTCGCTGATGGATCTCGCGCCGCCCAAGGCCACTGTGTTGCGTGATGGCCAGGAACGGGAGGTTCCCACCGCTGAGGTTCTGAAGGACGACATCGTCGTGATCCGCCCCGGCAATAAGATTCCGGTGGACGGTGAGGTCTTGGAGGGCGAGTCCCTGGTGGATGAGTCCATGCTCACTGGCGAGTCCATGCCGGTGGAAAAAAAGCCCGGCGATAAGGTGATCGGGGCCACCATTAACAAGAGCGGCAGCTTCAGGTATCGCGCCACCAAGGTAGGTTCCGACACCGCGTTAGCGCAGATCGTCAAGCTGGTGCAGGAGGCGCAGAACTCCAAGGCTCCGGCGCAGCTGCTGGCGGACAAAGCGTCACAGTGGCTGGTAGTGATTGCCATCGTAATCGGCCTGCTCACCTTCGCCGTCTGGTTCTGGTGGATTGGCCAAAGCCTGCTGCTTGCCGTGACCCTGACTATCACCGTGTTCGTGATCGCCTGCCCGGACGCCCTGGGCCTTGCAACGCCCATGGCGGTGATGGTGGGCACCGGCCTCGGTGCCAGGAACGGCATCTTGTTCAAGAATGCCTCTGCACTTGAGGATGCCACCCGGCTGGATATTGTGGTCTTCGACAAGACCGGCACCCTGACCATGGGCGAGCCGCAGGTGGTCGAGGTGGTCGTGGTGGCGGGCAGCACCGAGGAGGCGGTCCTCGCACTGGCGGGGACGGTGGAGCAGGGCTCGGACCATCCTCTGGCCCAGGCGATACAAAGTAAGGCCGAAGGCTTGCAGCTCGATCCGCTGACCGGTTTCACCAACATCGAGGGCAAGGGCGCGCGGACGGAGATTGGCAGCAAGACCGTGCTGCTCGGCAACCGCCGGCTGATGGACGAAGAGAAGGTCGACATGGCGAGCCTGAAGGACGAGGCCGCGCGTCTGCAGAGTGCGGGGCAGACCGTGGTGCACGTCGCCCAGGACGGGAAGCTGGTCGGCCTTATCGCCATTGCCGATGCGCCGCGCCCCACCGCTACTGCAATGGTCAAAAAGATGCGTGAACGCGGGGTGGAGGTGGCGATGCTCACCGGCGACAACCAGGCCACCGCCGAGCGCATCGCCCGGGAACTCGGCATTGAGATGGTGATCGCCGATGTCCTTCCGGGGCAGAAAGCAGACAAGATCAAGGAGCTCCAGGCTCAGGGCAAGAAGGTTGGCATGGTGGGCGACGGTGTCAATGACGCCCCGGCACTGACCCAGGCGGAGGTGGGTTTCGCCATCGGTGCCGGCACCGATGTGGCCATTGAGAGCGCTGACGTGGTGCTGATGAAGAGCGACCCCTACGATGTGCTGGGAGCCATCGAGCTGTCGCGCGCTACCCTGCGCAAGATGCACCAGAACCTGTTCTGGGCGGTGGGCTATAACGTCATCGCCTTTCCCGCGGCGGCAGGCGTGTTCTATCCGTTGGTGATAAGCCCAGAAGTAGCGGCGCTCGCAATGTCTGGAAGCTCCGCTCTTGTTGCGGTAAATGCACTCCTGTTAAAGCGCACCCAACTGGACGGCTTAGGGTAGACGAACACTTCCAATTGGAAAAATTGATGTTCATCAAGCCCACGCTATTGGGCGACTCTTTTTGCATCTTTTGTTGGGGTTTTTCAGTGTGAATTCAGGCTTATGAGTTTAAGTGGTAGGTAATTGCTGTTTGCTGACATGATTAATGACAACAAGGGGGAACGGGTAAATGGACATCAAAACCTTTGGAGAACTTATTAGCTGGACACGGGATTTGCATGCTCACCTTGCAAGGTGTATGTCACATTGCGCTACGAAGAATGAAGAGGAGCGAGCACGGGCGCTGCTGGACTATCTGGCGACCCATGAATCGGAAATGGAACGTATCGTGAATGAATTCAAGTCGCAGGGCGATTTCAAAGCATTGGAGACAAGGGTCTACGACTACCTGTCTCACCATCCCATTAAGACCCAAAGAACCTGCGATGAGCCATACGCACAGCTGGATTTTGAGGGCATATGCAGAGAAGTATTCGATTTCCATGATCAGATAGAGGACCTTTATCGCACCATGGCCGACAAAGCCGAGATTCCCGAGGCGAAAGAATTACTGCAATCGTTGCTAACCATGGAAGAGAACGAAGCTATGCGATTGGCCAGGCAGATAGGGCGTATGAACGACCTCTGATCAGAACACTGAAATTATTCTTCGACGCAGAAAAGGATGTTGATACATGGTGGCGTCTTCCAGTCAGTTACGGGTTTTCAAGATGGGTATCAATACTCATCAGGAGCCTGTCGTCTACATGCGTGGTGATTGTGATGTGTGCCTTTCAGAAGGATTCGCCGCCAGTTCCAGGGTGGGAATTTCCTCGCAGGGACGTTCCATCATCGCAACTCTCAATATTTCGTCTGATGAAACGGTTCCCAAAGGGTATGCGGGGCTTTCAGATATCGCCATAGAGCGGCTCGGGGTGGCTCAGTCTGACCTGGTTTCAGTACATCATGCGCCCTATATCGAATCCTTGAGTCTGGTTCGTCGGAAAGTATTCGGACACAGCTTGCTTCCGGCTGAGATGGCCCGCATTGTCTCCGATATCTCCGCACACAAATACAGCGATGTCGAAATAGCCTGTTTCCTGAGCGCTTGTGCGGGTGGCAGATTAGGTTTCGATGAGATTGTTGCTTTGACCCAGGCGATGGTGAATTGCGGACAACAGCTCGATTGGCCAGGCGTGGATCGTGTGTTCGACAAACACTGTGTTGGAGGCCTGCCGGGCAACCGGACCACGCCGCTGGTTGTGTCGATCGTCAGCGCAGCAGGCTTAGTAATGCCTAAAACCTCCTCCCGTGCCATCACCTCACCGGCGGGAACAGCGGACACCATGGAAGCGCTGACCAATGTGAGGCTTGGGCTGAACGAGATTCGCCGTGTGGTCAGAGAAACCGGTGCCTGTCTCGCCTGGGGTGGGGCGATGAACCTCAGCCCGGCTGATGACCTGTTGATTCGCATCGAGAGAGCGCTGGACCTTGATGGTGAGGGCCAGCTCGTGGCCTCGGTGCTGTCCAAGAAGATTGCTGCCGGTTCCACCCATGCGGTGATTGATATTCCGGTGGGGGAGACGGCCAAGGTTCGAACGCCCGGCGATGCCGACCGGCTGGCCTCTCTTTTCACAAGCGTTGGGGCGGCCTGTGGGCTGAAGGTACGCTGCATCGCGACAGACGGCAGCAAGCCGGTTGGTGCAGGGATCGGGCCGACAGAGGAGGCCCGTGATGTTTTGGCCGTGTTGCAGGGAAAGCGGGGTGCGCCGGAGGATCTACGGAGCCGCGCCATCATGCTGGCTGGCCATTTGTTCGATCTGGCCGATGGTCTTGGCGTGAAAGAGGGGATGATCAAAGCAGAGCGATTACTTCAAAACGGCTCTGCCTGGGAGCAGTTCAAGCGCATAACAAAGGCTCAGGGGGGACTGAAGAGCTTAGGTGAAGCCCGTTTTCGGCGTCCAGTTCTGTCCTCGGAATCCGGAACAATCGTGTCTATCGACAATCGTCGGCTTGCCCGTGTCGCCAAGCTGGCAGGCGCACCTGCCAGCTCTACCGCAGGGCTGCGGCTACTGGCGACCGTCGGTGATAGAGTCACTAAGGGAGAGCCTCTCTATGAATTGCTCAGTGACAGTCCGGGGCAGCAGGATTATGCGCTGGCGTTTAACGATATGGGGCCGGCAATCTTCACTGTAAAGCGAGAGGAATGATTGTGGACATTATTGAAAAAAATGTGCTGTTTAGCCTCACCCCGCACCCATTACAGGAGAAGCTTTGTGATCAGCTTAACTTGGAGCCGGGAAGTTTGGAGGTGCGGAGGTTCCCTGATGGTGAGTCCTACTTACGTGTGCTCACATCAGTCAAAGGTGCGAACTGCGTAATATTGGCCGACCTAACGCATCCAGACACCAAATACCTTGCTCTCCTGTTTCTCTTTGAAACTCTCCGGGAACTCGGTGCCAGGTCGATTGGGTTGGTGGCGCCCTATCTTTGCTATATGCGCCAGGATCGACGCTTCGAAGAAGGGGAGGCGGTCACTTCCAGGGTGTTTGCCCAGTCTTTGTCTTTACATATCGACTGGCTGATCACCGTTGATCCACATTTGCACAGGTACCAGTCTCTTGACGAAATCTACAGCATACCCACGCAAGTTGTTCAGGGAGCACCGGCGCTGGCGGATTGGCTACGGGGGCAAAACGGTCTGTTGCTGGTAGGTCCGGACGCGGAAAGTGAGCAATGGGTATCAAGTATCGCGCAGGCCAGTAACCATCCTTATGTCATTGGCACCAAGCAGCGTCTGGGTGACCGGCGCGTTGAAGTCACCTTGCCGGATATCTCGGCGTATAACGGCCGGAAAGCCGTCATCATTGATGACGTTATTTCCAGCGGACGCACCATTGGCGAGTGTGTCAGGGCACTTAAGGCGCAAGGCACGGAGGCCATCCTGTGTGCGGCGGTGCATGGCATTTTTGCGGAGGCCTCGGACACCTACCTTCTGGGTACCGGCCTGCAGACGCTGGTGACCACCAACACGGTTCCACACAGCAGCAATGAGATCGATGTCAGCGAGTTGCTGGTGCCGCCGGTCAGGCATTTTCTCAATCAGGTGGAGGATGAGCGCCGATGAACATTACATTTCTGGGTGGCACGGAAACCGTGACCGGCTCCAAGTTCCTGGTTGAAACCGGCCAGACACGTGTATTGGTCGATTGCGGCCTGTTTCAGGGGTACAAGTGGCTGAGAAAGCGCAACCGGCAACCGTTGCCGCTCGATATTGCCTCGCTGGATGCCGTGCTTCTGACCCATGCCCATCTGGATCATTCAGGCTACATCCCCGTGTTGTACAAGCAGGGCTTCCGGGGGGCGGTTTATACCCATCATGCCACCCGAGAGCTATGCAGCATATTGCTGGCCGATAGCGGCCATCTTCAGGAAGAGGAGGCACATTACCTCGGCCGCCATAAGCTGAGCAGGCATGAGAATCCGGAGCCCCTGTATGATCAGGAGGATGCAGAAGCCTGCATGGAGCTGTTTCAGTCGGTGGACTTTCACCAAGTGATCCAGCTCGGTGATATACGCTTTCATCTGCGACCGGTCGGGCACATTCTCGGGGCGGCCTGTGTCATCATCGAGGCGGAAGGTAAACGCGTCGGTTTTTCCGGCGATGTGGGCCGCCTCAATGATATTTTCATGAGGCCACCGGCACCCCTGCCAGCACTCGACATGCTGATGCTGGAATCAACATATGGCGATCGTCGCCACGAAGACGTGGATTTGCTGTCACAACTGGCGGACATCGTTAACGAAACGGTCGACAAAGGGGGCAATATACTGATTCCGGCCTTTGCCGTGGGCAGAGCGCAGGTCTTGCAGCATATGCTCACCGACCTGATGAAGGCGGGACGAATTCCAAGGTTGCCAGTTTATCTGGATAGCCCCATGGCGATTGATGTTTCTGAGATTTACTGCCGCTACGAAGATCAGCATCGGTTGAGCAGTTCAGAATGCCATGAAATGTGCAGCACCGTTCACTATAGCCGCAGCGTCCAAGACTCCAAGGCGCTGGCTGACCAGGCCTACCCGCACGTAATTATTGCAGGCAGCGGTATGGCAACGGGCGGTCGCATTCTTCATCACTTCAAACGTCTCCTCGGCCAGCACCGCACAACCGTTATCTTTGCCGGTTATCAGGCAGGGGGGACACGAGGCGCCAAAATGGTTGATGGAGCGGAAAGGATCAAGATCCACGGCGACTGGATTCCGGTCAAGGCCCGGCTGGAGGTGTTGAGTGGGCTTTCCGGACATGGAGATTTCACAGAGATTGAACAGTGGCTGGCTCAAAGTGACTTAGCCCCCGAAACGCCGATCAACTTGATTCATGGAGACCCTGATGCGCTGGAGGCCATGAAGGATCACTTGCGTCAGAACACCCGGTTTGAGGTGGAGGTGGCAGGCTACCAATCCATTTTGCGTCTTTGACGATGCCCTGACGGCCATCTTCGAGGGCGACCTGAATGAGCCGCTTAAGATCCGGCAACGACCTTGCTCGCGGCGGCTGCCGAGTGCTAGAGTGGGTGATCTCATTGGCTGGAGTGAGAGGCAGTGGCCCTGATCCCGGCTCCAACCTGAACAGTAATGTCATAAGGAGTGTTTGGTGAAATCCCAATCCTGGCTCTGGTCTCTGATAGCGGTGTTGGTGCTCGCCGGCGGTTCTTATGGGGTTTTTGTTCTGTTTGGGGAAGAGCCCTTGCCGCAGGGAATCGTCTATGGCAATGGCCATATCGAGGGGCGGGAAGTGTGGATCGCGGCCGAAGTGGCCGGTCGGGTCATCGAGCACCATCTCGCGGAAGGCAGCAAGGTTTCGGCTGGCGACACGGTAGCCGTGATCGACCCCGCCGATGCCAGAGACCGCCTGCGCTCGGCACAGGCCGAGCTGGCCTCGGCGCGGGAAGTCCGTGACGGCTTCGACAGCCAAATCACCACCTGGCGTCATCATCTCAAGAATGCCGAGAAACAACGGCAGCGGATCCGGGACTTGCGGTCCCGCAATCTGGCCAGCTCGAGTGATCTGGATCAGGCGGAAAATGCCGTCAGTGAGGCCCGGGGCCGACTTGAGTCTCTCCAGCGGCAGAAGGATGCCGCCGAAGAACAGGTGGCTGCAAGGGCGGCGCAGGTGGCACTGGCTGAATCGCAACTGGACAAAGCGGAGGTTGCCGCGCCGCTCTCCGGAACCATCCTGATCCGGGCGGTGGAGACGGGAGAGGTTGTCGATACCGGCCAGCCGCTGGCCACGATGGTGAATCTGCAGCAGCTCGAACTCAAGGTCTATGTCCCCGGTGATATCCTCAACCGGATCAGCTTGGGGGATCCCGCCAGAATCCGCGTGGACGGTTTGCCCGGGGACTTTTCCGCCAAAGTCGGCAGGATTGACGATTTCGCCCAGTTCACCCCCCGCGATGTCCACATGCCCGACGAGAGAGTTCGGATGGTCTATGGCGTTACCCTGGTGCTGGATAATCCGGCCGATGCTCTGAAACCGGGTATGCCGGCAGATGCCTGGATTCGCTGGGATCCGGACGCCGAGTGGCCAGCGACCCTCTCGGTTCCGGCGCGCTGAGCCGTCATGTCTTCCCCGGAACCCATCGTCGCCAAAGGCCTTGGCCGCCAATTCGGAGACAATGTTGTCATCGAGCCACTGGATGTTTCCGTTGATCGCGGCCAACGAGTGGGCATTGTCGGTGCTGATGGCGCTGGCAAGACGACGCTGTTACAGATGTTGGCTGGCATCCTGGACCCCACTGTGGGGGAATGCCGGGTCCTGGGCTTCGATACCCGTCGTGAGGCCAAGCAGGTTGCTGCCCGGATTGGCTATATGTCCCAGGGATTTACGCTTTACGATCGACTCAGCGTCAAGGAAAACCTGAGCTTTGCCGCTCGCATCCGGGATGTGCCCGACGAACTCTATCGGGAGCGTTCAGAAAGGTTGCTATCCATGTCGGGGCTTGGCCGCTTTACTGACAGGCCCGCCGCCAAACTGTCCGGTGGCATGCGGAAAAAGTTGTCGCTATGTACCAATCTGGTCCATGAACCGGAGCTGCTGATCCTTGACGAACCGGGGCTCGGCGTCGACCCCCTGTCCCGGCGCCATCTCTGGACCATGCTCGACCGCTTCCGGTCGCAGGGCCTGACCATGGTTGTGGCTACCTCCTACATGGACGAGGCGGAGCGCTGCGACAGGATACTGCTGCTGGAACAGGGCCGCGTTCTTGCGGATGGGTCGCTGGAAGAGCTGCTGAGGCCCGCCGCCGGAAGGGTGTTCACTGTAAATGCTGGAGATACCGGACGAGGCTTGCGGGAGTTGTCCGGCATCCTGGCTCAAATTGACAGCGTCCATTCAGTGCAGTGGTTGCCGGATCACCTGCGACTGGTGATGAACGCGGACATCGCTGAAAACCAGCTCGCCGAGTTATTGCCCGAGGGAACCCACCTGGCGGCGGCCGAGCCCCGGCTCGAGGATCTGTTTGTGCTGCGGACGGACAGGAGGGCCGGCGAGCAGCAGTTTCCGGAATTGGCCCGGCAAGACAGGGGAAAAGAGGAAGGGCTGGTGGCCACCGGCCTGAGCGTCCGCTTCGGACATTTCAAGGCCGTTGACCGGGTGAGTTTCGAGGCGCCATCTGGCGAACTGCTTGCGTTGCTGGGGCCCAACGGGGCGGGCAAGACAACCCTGATCAGGGCCTTGTGCGGGCTGGTGGCCATCGATGAGGGCAACGCCCGGGTGGCCGGGGTGAGCTCCGGCGGGGGTAGCACCGCATTGCGCCGGCAAATTGGTTATATGTCACAACGGTTTTCACTCTATCTGGAACTGACCCCCTGGGAGAATCTCCGCTTCTTTGCCAATGCCTACGGCCTGGCCGGAGGCGCGGCGCGGGCTGCGATCGACTGGGCCAGGGAAGTAACGGGGCTGACAGATATTCCCGACAAGCTCACCGGTGATCTTTCAAGTGCCTTGCGCCAGCGTCTGGCGCTGGCCTGCAGCCTGCTTCACCGGCCCCGGGTCTTGTTCCTTGATGAGCCCACCTCGGGTGTCGATCCCGTCACCCGGTACCGTTTCTGGCGGGTTATCCGTGAGCTGGCCGCCAGCGGTATGACCGTGCTGGTCACTACCCACTACCTGGAGGAAGCGGCCTATTGTGATCGTTTGGCGTTAATGCTGGACGGGCGGCTGCTTGCACACGGTAGCCGATCATCGCTGAATCATTCGCTCGGCCTCGAAGCCGACGCCACGGTGGAGATGCTCTTCACGGCGGCCATAGAACAGGCGGGAACGGCCAATTCCCGGGCGTTGGGACCATGAAGGCTCATCGGCTTGGAGCCCTCATCGTCAAGGAAAGTCGCGAGCTGATTCGCGACCCGGTTACCATTGCGTTGGCCGTGATCATGCCGCTGATCATGCTTTTTCTGTTCGGCTATGCGGTCAATCTGGATGTGGAACAGGTTGCCGTGGGCATTTACGATCTGGACAACACGCCGGCAAGCCGCGACCTGTCAGCCCGTTTCGACAGCTCGCGGTATTTTCAATTAGAGCAGAAAACGACCGATCTCCGCGATCTGGAGTCGGCACTGCAAAGCTCGACCATCAGCATGGGCGTGGTGATTCCAGCCGGCTTGGCCCGGCAACTGCTCAGAGGCGACGAGGCGCCTGTCCAGGTGATCGTGGACGGCGGCTATCCTGTTCTGGGTCGATTGGCATCGGCCTATGCCGAGGCGGTAATCGCAAATTTCCCCGCCCCGCGTCAGAGCGCCGTCCGGGTCCAGGCCAGGGTCTGGTTCAATCCCTCCCTGCGCAGCGTCAATTTCGTCATCCCCGGGTTATTTGCCGTGATCCTGATGGCGTTCCCACCCCTGCTGACCGCCCTGGCGATCGTGCGTGAGAAAGAGACCGGTACGATTGAGCAGATCTATGCATCGCCGGTCACCTCAACCGAGTTTGTTGTCGGCAAGCTGGTGCCCTACGGTCTGGTGGCTTTCCTGGAGATTCTTATGGTCATGGTGGTGGGGTTTGCCTGGTTTCAGGTCCCCATTGCCGGCAGCCCGATACTGCTGCTGACGTCCGCTTTCGTTTATGTGCTGACCACGGTGGGTATCGGCCTGTTGGTCTCATCCCTGGTCCGTACCCAGTTGGCGGCCATGTTGATAACGCTGATTGTCACCTTGATGCCGTCGTTTTTGTTTTCCGGTTTTCTGTTCCCTCTGTTCACCATGCCTCTTGCCCTGCAACTGTATAGCTGGCTTTTCCCTGCCGGTTATTTTATGGAAATCTCCCGGGGCATCGTACTGAAATCAGCCGGCCTTGAAGCCGTTCTGCCAAATCTGATGATGTTGATCGTCTATACGGTCCTGGTATTTGTCTTCGCGGCCTGGCGAATGAAGCAGAAGGTGGCCTGATGGGAATTGCCTTATTTGGTTTGTTGCGCAAGGAGCTCGTGCAGTTCTTTCGTGACCGGTTGATACTGACCCTGATACTTTGGCTTTACACCATTGAAGTCGTCATTTGTGCCGTTGCGCTCAGTTTTGATGTAAGCCACCTGCCCCTGGCGGTGGTGGACGAGGATCGCAGCGCCTTGAGTCGCTCGTTGATCCAGAAATTTGCGGTGAGCGAAACCTTCGACCTGAAATTTCAGGAAACCCGTGTGGCAACCGCCACTGACCTCCTGGAGAAAGGCGATGCCACCATGGTGTTGGTCGTTCCCGCCGGGTTCGAAGGTGCTCTTCTCGCTGGCAAGAGTGCTCAGCTCCAGTTGCTCCAGGACGGCACCAATTCCAACATTGCCGCCAATGCCGTCAATGATGCTCTGCAGATCGTCCAGCGCCAGGAGCGCGAAGCGCTCCCTGCTGCCGGGAAGAAGGGGGTCGCGGTACCCCTGATCCGTATCTGGTATAACCCCGATCTGACAACATCGGGTTTTATCGTGTTATCGATGATTGCTCTGGCCGGTATGATGGTGGGCGTTATTCACCCGGCCGCCTCTATTGTCCGGGAAAAGGAGCGAGGCACTATCGAGCAGCTGCTGGTGACGCCCATTTCCACCCTGGAACTGTTCCTGGCCAAGGTCACACCCACGCTGATCATGGGCGTACTGTCCATCTTTCCGAGTTTGGTGATTGTCAGAGTCTTTGATGTGCCCCTTCAGGGCAGTCTGCTTTTATTTCTGGTGCTGACCGCCATCTTTTTGCTCAGTGCGATTGCGCTGGGCGTACTGATTGCCGCCTACAGCCGGACCCTTCTGCAGGCGTTGCTGCTCTCCTTTTTCGGACTTTTCCCGCTGATGTTCCTGTCGGGCAGTTTGACGCCGGTAGAAGCCATGCCGCCTTTCCTGCAAAGCCTCTCCCTGCTGAGTCCACTGCGTTATTACATGGATATCATCGTCGGTATTTTCCTCAAAGGCGCCGGCCTGGCGGTTCTCTGGGATGAGGCTCTCGCCTTGCTGGTAATCGGTGTCACGCTGTTTATTTTCTCCCTTTGGGTCTTTCGACGCCGGGTACAATGAGATCGGTTGGGTGAGTGCCTGACGTTTGTCGCTACACGGCCAAGAGGATACGGCGCATAGGCATCAGGATTACCGTGATTATTCATTTTCATCAGTAACCTGAATCAATGGGATGGACTCCTCCTCACCTCACCGGCATCTACGTGCCAAAATGGTGAGTGATTTGGCGAGAGTCAGTGGGGCGATTTCATCCATGAACTCAACCATCATCCCTGTGTTGATTTTGCCGAGCGCAAACCGAACAACCAGCTGCATGTCGTCTACGATGGAACCCATTGGTCTCTTGACGAGTTAATGGAACTGATCAAAACCCACGGAGGCGGGTTGCAGGCCGGGTGGTGGACCCAGCGGAAACTGGCGTGGTGTCGGTTTACAGACGACAATGTTCGGGCCAACGCAAAACATGATCCGTTTTGCTGTTCCAAAATCCCACCTATGAAGCGTAAATAGAAACGACAATAACCGGAGGTTGAATGAGCAGGGAGCAAGACAGAACCACTCGCTATCAGGAAGGCAGTCTCACCCTGCCAGGAACCGTCATGCTGGGTACCGGCGTCATGATAGGCGCTGGTATTTTTGCGTTGACCGGACAGATGGCACAGATGACGGGCGTTCTGTTCCCCCTGGCATTTCTGGCGGCCGCCGTGATCGTCAGCTTCAGTGCTTATTCCTACATCAAAATTTCCGATGCGTACCCGTCTGCGGGCGGTATCGGCATGTACTTACACAAGGCCTACGGAAACCGGCTGCCGACCGCATTTAACGCCTTGCTGATGTACTTTTCCATGGTGATCGCCCAGAGTTTTCTGGCCCGCACGTTCGGCTCCTACACCATGCAGCTCTTCGGTGGCGACGAAAGCGGGCGAATGGTGCCCATTCTCGGGGTGTCACTGATCCTGGCAGCGTTTCTCATAAATCTGCTGGGTAACCGGATGATTCAGGGTGTGGCTTCCTTTATCGGCGTCCTGAAAATCGGCGGCATACTGATTTTCGGGTTGGTGGGGGTATGGGTCGCCGACTCCATATCGGTTACTGGCTTGTTACCCTGTTCCAAAAGCTGGCCCTGATTGCAATGGCGTTGGGCATCACGCCCATTGCCCTGGCCCAGGATGCCGGCGCTGCGCCCGAGGTGGAGCGCATTGTCAACCGTGCCAATATGGTCTCCTACTTTCAGGGGCGTGATGGCCGCGCCAGGGTCGCCATGACCATCACCGACCGCCAGGGGCGTACCCGCAGTCGCGAGCTTACCATTTTGCGGCGGGACGGCCCGGAGACAGATGCCATTGAGGGGAGCGCCTATCGTGGCGAGCAGAAGTACTATGTCTATTTCCGGCGGCCGGCGGATGTGAGCCAGATGACGTTGCTGGTGTGGAAACACCAGGACCGGGACGACGACCGCTGGCTGTACCTGCCGGCGCTGGATCTGGTTAAGCGAATTGCTGCCTCCGACAAACGCACCAGCTTCGTCGGCTCGGATTTCTTTTACGAGGATATCTCCGGGCGCAGTATTGATGCCGACAGCCATGAGCTGATTGAAACCACGGATAACTACTACGTAGTGCGCAACAAACCCAAGAGGCCCGGGGAGGTTGAGTTCGCCTACTACGATGTCTATATCCACAAGCAGTCGTTCCTGCCGGTTCGCACCGAGTATATCGACGACAGTGACAACCTCTACCGGCGTTATACCGCTCTGGCGGTGGAGAACGTGCA
>TARA_R110000868_G_scaffold188802_1_pt1 | contig 15410 bp, 14 predicted proteins | sample TARA_R110000868 | Tara Oceans TARA_R110000868 (sample SAMEA4397489) | marine metagenome | biome: Polar Biome; feature: [SRF] surface water layer (ENVO:00010504); material: water (ENVO:00002006), including particulate matter (ENVO:01000060) such as... | depth 5 m | reverse complement strand
AAGCCACCCTCAGCGACATCGAAGCGAGAGATCAAGAATTCGTCAATTGGGTTATTGACGGTGTGGTATTCGTCAATCAGGGCGTTAGATCTTTCCGGCATCTTGAACTTAGACTTAGGATCTTCCTCCGCCTCAAGAGCCAAAGATCCCTTCCAAGCCCAATATGCAATGCCGGGCAGTTCTTCCATTAACTGGTCTGATAGACGGAAGTTTTCCCTACCCACGAAACTTACCGTGAAGGGGAGTAGGACCATCTTCCCAGACAGCCCGAGCCCCTTATTGGGAAGTCGGGGGATTTGGTTGGATTGCATGATCGGGACGGCGTCCACGACCACGTTCCTGAGCGGCTGCTCAAACTTCCTGTTGATGGAGATGGGGTCTTTTCCCACGATTGACTTGATGACCCGGCACGCTGCTTCACCTTCACGATTTGATATCTCTGATACTTCATTGATTGCCATCACCCTTGCTTGCTCGATGCCCCAAAGCCCGAACTGGCCCGCAATATCCTCAAGGCAAGTGCCCATGTAGCCCTCTCCAAGCAGGGCTTTAAGGATCGACATGATCGTACCCTTACCTCCCCGGATCTTTCCATACATCAAGAACCATTTGGAATAATCTCTATGCGGCAACAGGCAATACCCAAACATCCGCTGGAGAAGTAAAACCCATTCCTTATCTCCACCACTCCATTCCTCTAAGCATTTATCCCATCTAGGGCAAGTTGCTTCAGGATTAAAAGTGCATGGGATAACGTGGGGGTCAAAGAATGTTTCGTCCCTTAAAAAAGATTTACCAGTCTTCGCATCCAACACCTTGTCCGAAAAGGACACCAGAGTCCTTGTGTCTTTCGTCTGCGGAGCAGTCAGCCACAGAGGGCTTTTATGATGAGGGAGCGTCTGTATGGCTTGCAACGCCCTCATGACCCCCTGTACCTTAGGGATGTTGGGGGCGTATCTTGTTTGCTTTTGACCCGTAGGGGTGGCTTGAGAAAACATAGAGTCTTCTAAAGAAACCCATAATGCACTTTCTACCCATTCTCTTTCTCTCTTTTGCCAACATTCACCGTACCATTCATAGAAGTTTCCTCTCCAGAACCACAAACCATTTCTTTTGTTTGGGGTAGAGAAACGAGTACGAAGCAGGTATCGTGCTACCTGCATAGGTTCTTGGGACGCCAAGGTGGGTGTTTGCGTCCTGCTTGTCATAGTAAGTATCTCCGATTGGAATTAAAATGATTGACCCGCGATGGCGAGAAGCCTTTCCTCAAGGCAACGGAACATATTATTACGATTATTACGGCAATCCAACCTCCCAACCCGCTCCTCCCGTGGGCGAAATGAGTATGAACCCGAACAGACCAAATCTAAACGATCTTGGGGGGTATAGAGGAACAGGAATAGATTTCCGAGGTTGGTCGCCATCTGCCCAAGCCGCTGCACCTCCACAAGCACCTCCCGCTGCCGCCGCTCCTGCCGCTGCCGCTGCACCGTCAGCCGCACCTGCCAATGGTACCAACAATGCGCCAGCAAAAAAGACACAAAGCCAAACTGCTGTTCAAGATCCATACGGAAATCCACTTAACGTAATGGACATGATAGCGTCTATGCAACGCCCGCAAACTTCACGAGATACTGCGCTGCAAGCAACGCGAGTAGCAAACGAAAGAATTAATTCGTTTCCTAAAGATCCCGTAAGGACCGCAGCAATTAATGATCGTCGTAGAGAAAACAATGTAGTGAGCAATAGGGGTCGAACTTCTGAACAGAAGAAGAGAGATGAAATTTATAGGGGACAGGCTCGACAAAACAACGTCGATAACAAGGCGGCCCGAGGTAAGCGGAAGTTGGAGCGAGCCGATACTCGTAGAAGTGAACAAGAAACTCAAGCAGCCTTTATGTCCGACCTGATGAACAGGCTTAAGAACCCGCAGCCTTCTTCTGAAATGGTTGACGCAAACATGGCGATTGATGCGGGTAAACGAAACACCGAAGAATCGTTTCAGTACCAAAAGGCCAACATGCCTGAGTTGTCTGAAGATCTAGACCAGAACCCTCTCGCGTCTCTTCCTTCGCCCCCCACTAACAGTGACACCTTTGAAGGGCCACCCCCACAAGGCCAATCTATGGGTATTCCTCCTCTTTTGGAACGCCCCCAATTCACGCCAGAACAAATAAACCAAATGGAGACGGACATTCGTAACAGCAGGCAAACGGTGCAATACGAAGAAGATGTTCGCCGTGGAATGCAAGCATCTCAAATGGAGCAAGACATTGCTAGAGGGCAACAAGGAGCCCAAAGAGATACTGACATCGCTAATGGGATGCGAATGAATCAAATGGAACTGGACATCAGCAGAAGTCAAAATATGATGCCTGCATCGCCTTCGCTAACAAACATGTATCCTGAAGAAGTGCCACCATCGTCAAGGCTTGGGCCTGTGGCATTTCAGCCTGAGTATTACCCCCCATATGGGAGTGGGGCAGACACAGCCAGAATGCAGCAGTATCCTGATTTTGATGACCGTGACGCTAGGGGGACTGAGCAATGGCAAAGCACCCATTCGCAAGAAAGGAATCCTATGTACGGATTCCCTATTATGCCGTCTCGCTATGGAGTAGGAACTCCTCCTCCTCCCGTCCCGCCAAACCATCCCGCCGCTTTTAACCCTCTTGGTTGGACGCAGGGATATTATCCCGGACAAGATCCTTCTATGCCTTATTATGGCCCTCCTGATTTTGTTCGGCAACCTTATGTTCGACAGGGTGCAGACGCTGGTGCTTGGCAGAGAGGCCATCCCGGTCCAGATCCTGCATATGCGTATCCCGAAGGCTACTACCCACCACCCCGATAGAGTTTATTAATGGCAGATCAAAAGAATCGAAAACTCGGCAAGGGGTCAAGGCATCTCACTCGAAATACTTTACGCAATCGAAGGAATCGGGTGGAGATTGAAGGCGATCTAGAAAAACTCCAAGACTTTATGTCTAAGAGGGGTACTTCATACAACAATAGAAATGCTATCGAAACTCCTCAAGAACTAGAGTTTAGGGCTATTGAAGCATTTGAAGATAGTAAATCCAGAAGACTTGGACCAGTAGAGCGGCAAGTCGGTAGTAAAATTGGTCCCCCTAGAAAATCAAGTCTTAATGAATTGTTTAAGGCCGAGGAGATTGCAGGATCTACTCAAGAGTTGAAAAAGAATCTTTTGAGTAAGTGGGATCAAGACGGCAAGTTATCTAAAAGAGATCATTTTAAACTCACTGCTCTTCTTCTTGATGACCCAGATCTTTCGCCTCAAGCCAAAGAGGCTCTTAAAGCAGAGTTTGAAGAATTAAAGCGTACGAGAACAAAGAGTAGCCGAACCAAACAAGACAACTCCTATGACGGGAACTCCGCTCAAGAGGTCTCGTCTTCATCTGCTAGAAAGCAGATTAGGGTAGACGAATTAAAAACCCGACAATTAGATGTGTCAAGAGCCGGTACGGTAGACATCTCACATGGGGGGACTAAGTTCACCCTTGAGCCTCTTAGAGGACAAGAGGGTTACAGGATTCGATTGCATCAAAAAATGCAAGGCCAGTGGAAGGTATCGAAGCCAAACCAAAGAACCGTAGGACTACTTGCTGCTGCTCTTGGTGTGTCAAAGTCAAGACTAGAGCAAATGATCCACTACATTAAAGACGGTAAGTCAGTTCCATCGCCTGCTAATCTGGCTTGGAATAAAGTTGATGATATCGTGCTTGGTCCTTTATCTACGAACACCGTTGCAGGCAGAGGACCAACACCTACAACTTCCGCTTTAATCGTAAGCCCCAAAGCAAAAGATGCCTTTAAGGCAACACCTAAAACAATAGCAAGCCAAAAAGACAAACTAGCGGAAGGGATAAAGGGTAAGAAACAGATTAACTCTAGAAAAGAGATGAGAGAATTAAGAAATCTCAATAAAGAGCCTCAAGTTGTTGATGTTGAAACCGGAAGAGAAATAAGACCGGGCAAAGCAACAAGGATGAGGGCAGCAGCAAGTCAACTTCCGGGAGTTACCCAAGATCTAAACGAAGAACTCGCAAGAGACAAAGCCCTGACAGCCGAGAAAAAATCCAGAGCATTCCCCGGTACTCCCGATCCTATTAAGGATAAACAAAGAGCCCGGCATATGCTTCAGAACCTTGGTCCTGAAGATCTTAAGGATCCAAAGTTTCGTGCGTTGCTTATGAAAATGGCAAAGAGGGGCGGGCCTCTGGCACTCATTGCTTTGGCACTACTTGCTGGTGCGGGTGTTATGGCTTCAGGAGAATCACAGAATGGTGCAGCCTGAAAATACAGTTTGGGAACATCAGGGTGACGCGGGAAAAGTCCTGTCTTTCTTTGATGTGGAGGCTACTTCTAAAGCGTTAGAGATGAATTCTTTTACGGTTGAGGAAGAGATCTCTACGCTAATCCAACACATGAGGGATCCAGATGCTAAGATCGCACTCCGAGCCCATAACCAATTACGACGTGTCCTCAATGAAGTTGCAAAGGCAAACGGCCTAATCACGACTCAAGAGTTCACGGCAACCGACAAGGAAGGAAACAGTAGTGTCCGAATCACACGCAACCAAAAACTCCTCTCCACCCTCAAAGCAACAACCCATCGTAGTCAGTTACCAGAAAACCCAATCTTCGCAGCCAAATATCTCCCGCCAACAGGAGGCGGTAATTCAGGTGATGAAGTTGATGGGTCCGATGGGCCTAGCGAGGTCAGCGGGACAAACACTATACGACTTGGCGATTCGTGATATTGACGGTCTTGTTGGTTCTAGAGAACGTCTAGGCTCTCTTATCTTCTCTAAATTTCTGAAAGAAGATAAACCAACTACGTTCTTTTTTGATTGCTATAAGAACTTGCATCCTCATTCAATGGTGCAAGATAACGAAGTTTCTTTTACCGCTTCTCTGGCAAGAATTGCTGTGGTTGTAATGATCGCAGACGGAACACTACATGCGGTTAAAGAGGATAACGACAAGATCTGAGGGCAACGAACTCTTTCCTTTACCTCCAGACTTTATGGAGTTGACAGAGGAAGGACAGCGTCAAGCCCGAGTAAATGCTTGTCGCCAATGGCTGGTGCCAGTTACAAGCCCTCAAGAAAAAGCAGATCGTTTTATTGGTTCGATGTTGTTTTTCGATCAGTGGTACCTATGCCCTGACGAAGCCGACGACTTCAACCCTATGTTTTATGACGAAGACCCAGTCCCTATCCCTGACGGGCATATTGGGATTTATAAAGAGTGGGCGCAGAACAGAGCGTCTATTGCTATTGCACCGAGAGGTTTTGCAAAGAGCAACTGCATTCGTAAGTCCATCCTTCTTCAGATGCTGACAAGGCCCGGCTATTCCTTTATCTACGCAACGTCAACCAACGACAATGCGAAGCAGACCGGCCAGATCATCAAGACGCAGTTCCAAGAGAACCCAAGAATCTTCGATGACTGGACTCCTGAGTTCCCTGATAACCGAATTGTCCCTCGTCGCGGTGAGGCATCGTTTGGTATTGAACTGATGTATCTGAAGAATGGGTCTTGGTTTAGGGCCATCTCATCCGAGAGTAGGCAACGTGGTGGTCGTCCCCGGTGTTACATTCTTGATGATCCTGAATATGATCCCCGAGCCAGTACTTCTATGTCAGTGCTTAGGTCGTATATGGACACCCTCCTATTCAAAGTGGTTATGCCCATGATCACGAGGCCCGGCACAAGCCTTAGATGGCTTGCTACCTTCGTGAGTCGTCGCCATTACGCTTGGTACGCAATGGAGACTCAAGAAACTATTAAGGGTTTATCGGCGAAAGACCCACGATTTGACCATTGGTCTCGGATGATTATCAAGGCCGCCTATAAGGATGAGAGTGATAACCTTATCTCGTGTTGGCCTGAGATGTGGCCTGTAGACCGGCAGCAGAAGATTGATGATCTTCGTCTTAGAGATCGTATCTCTCTTGAAGAGATCAAAGAACAGATTGGATCTGCCAACTTCTCGTCGGAATATATGGCGTCACCCGGATCCAGCGAGGATCAGTTCTTCCCCGAACTAGACGACAGCCATCGTTGGTGGCTGTCCTCGATTGATGCGGATTACGGCCTAAACCCTAGAACGTCTACCACCCACATCAATTGGATTGATCAGGAAAAGAACCCGAAGAAGATGCCTATATGCGACTTCCTTAAGGAGTCTTGGGTGTTTATGACGGTAGACACCTCATGGACTTCTACGGGTGATTCCGATTTCAAGGTATGCACCACAATGGTGGCAACTCCCGAAAATGAGTTGTTTGTGCTGGATATCTGGGGGGCTCAATGTGACGAGAACACCCTAGTTAAGAAGATCTTTGAGATCGCAGATAGATGGAAGATCCCTTCGATTCACCCCGAAGTAGTTCGACAGAGCATCGCCCTTTACCAGAACCTCGATAGCCTTGTAAAGCAAAGGGCCACTGAGATGTTTGGGGTTGCTCATATGCCAAAGATCGTTCCCCTTAAAGTCGGAATGATCTCGAAGCAGGCAAGAATTGGGTCACTTCAGTTTAGATTTGAGAATGGTCTTATTAAGTTCCCAACAGAGCGTAGAATGGACAAGCATTGGTCAATGCTGTTTGATCAGATTGAGCAGTTCAATCCCGAAGTGGCCGATGGTGGACTAGCAAAAGACGACCACATTGACACAGTTTCTATGTCAGGAAATATTCTTAAGGGTAGAATTAGAAGAAACCCTGAGGAAATTGAAGACAATCGAACACCAGAGGAACATATCCTCAATGGCGAATATAGAGGTCAGGACGGTATTCCTTGGGCCTACAAACTTAAAGAACTTTCACCGGATCTTTTAAATGAACTCCTCCTCAGAGCCTCAAATAACTCCCTCGACAAATCCACAAGAGTCTGACCCTGCCTTCCAGCAAGTTACGATTCCCTATTTTCTTTATGAAGCAATGGCCCGAGCCTATTACAGCCACGATAAGAACGTAGACCTCCCAATGCCCGAACCCTCCAGAGTGGGGGGAAACATTAATTTTGAAGGGGTCCAATTTAACCCCATAGATGTTCCTCCTAATTGGAAGCCGGGAGGCGTAGCCGCAAAGGACCACCGTCATGTCGCAGCACCGATTCAAACTCCCGAAGAATAAAAAGCAAATTTGTCAACTCATTCGCAGCCACGCCGAAAAAGAAATTTCTCGGCTGTCATACCGTAGGATCACTTGGCTGCTGACCTACTACTACCTGAATGGGATGCGTCGATTTGACGTGTTTGATCCTGAGTCGGGAAACCTGTCCCCCCATTATCTAGATGAGGAAGGCAATCTTGAGTTCCAAAGTCAGGAGATGCTGTCAGCAATTGACCGGGCTTCGGCTCGCCTTTCTTCGATGGACCTCCGACCAAAGGTAATGAGGACTGGTACAAGTCTTCCCATGATTCGGCAAAGAGCAACAGCACAACTTCTTGCTGATTCGCTGGTGTCCGACGATCAGATTGCGGAAGTATCTACTAAGTTTGCCCATCTGTTTACCGCTCTTGGTTCATGCGGTATTCAGGGCCACATCCTAGACCACCCTACTATTGGGTTGACGGGCGACCTAGAAGTTATTCATCCAAAGGAACTGTTCCCATTCCCGTCCTTGGGCCAAGACTACACCAAGCAAGCAGGAATGATGCGGCAGAGGATTGTTCCTCTTGAAACACTTACGGACAAGTTTGGCTCTCGTATTAAATCCAATCTTGAAGATATGGAATATTACGAGGTTCAAGTAGGAGATCCTCTTGAAGAACTAAACGAAAGTTTAGTTGAGGGTCACACTGTTAATCCGTTTAACGGCAAGGGCTACAACTCACAGTCTGTCGATGCTATGACAGTCGTTCGTATTCGTGAACTATGGATGGAAGGTGCTAGAGGGACTTGCTCTCGATACATCATCTGTTCGGGCGACTACATGATCGAGGATGAAGACCTTAGTAGTGCCCAGACTTACTGCCCTATTGGGTTTGCAAGGTTCATTGAGAACGGATCATTCCACGGTGCGGGTCTGTTTGACCTCTTGTTCTCAATCAATCGAGAGATGGAAAAGATGTTGAAGGCTCTCTTCAACAACATCCGCGAAATGGATAGGTACGGTGTAGTGGTTATGCCGCAAGGATCGTTTAATGAACGATCCGTTATGCGAGAAGTAGGCAATGGCCTTCGTATGATCTCGTACCAGCCCGACCCTTTGAACGAGAAGTTTGCTCCGTTTACCATTGCCCCCCACAACGCGGGCGATATCCCCGGTAAGACTGCTGCCTTTGCTAAGTCATTGATGCAGGGTATTAATCCGGTGCAAGATTTGATCCAAGAGAAGGGTCGGATTGACTCGGCGACTGGCCTGCAATTCCTAGACGAACAGATTAACCGGGCCATGACAAACCCAACTATGGGTGTTGTTCAGGCATTCGGCAAGATGTATCGGAGTATGGTTTCCAACGCTAGTCGTGAACTAATCTTAAAGCCTCGTCCTATCCCTGTTCAGGCGTTTGATCTAAATCTTGCAGGCGCTGTCATTGACTATGACAAGAGTGAGATCTCTTTTCAGAACAATCCAATTCCTAATGTGGCTCATTTGACTTTTGCTGTAAGGCAGATCAATCCTCGATCTGAAGTGGTTAGAAAGCAAGAGGCTATGCAAATGTTCCAAGCGGGTCTTATGGATCCTGACGGGTTTAAACTGTTTGCACTTAAGGAGGGTTTAGACTTTGCTATGTGGATTGACGAGGACCAATCAGCATACGAGCAAGTTGTGCAAAACATCCTTAATCTGTATGGCAATGGTACTGATCCCGGTCAGGTAATTATTACCCCCCACACAAGTAGACCCGAATTACAGATGAGAGTTCTTTCTTCTTTCATGTCTGGTCCTCTAATGAGTAAAGCAGACCCACTTGTCATAGACGAGTTTAAGAAGTATCGTGAAGCAATGATACAATTCATGGGTGCATCGCTTCCTGCGATGGTGCCTAATCCTGATTCCGCTGCTCTCTTTGCAGAACAGCGACCTCAATCTCCCCCCACCGGACCGCAACCCGGACCCGGAATGTCACAAGGAGCCATAAATGGCTGAAGAGAATACACCCGTAGAATCTGAAGTAACCCCTATTGAAGCACTCGACCAAGAAGTTATGGATCTTGATAGACCCATAAGAGTGGGGGGAGAAGAATTTACTGCCAGTGAAATCGCTGAGACGATGAAGAACTATGAGCAACTCGAAGAGTACGCTCGTGGTCTAGAAGGTTTTAAAGAAGCAACATCTCGTTTGATGAGTCCAGATACGGACTCTCAAGTTAAGAAGAGGGACGCTCGACAGATCCTTCTTGATATGCAATACACCCCTGACCAAGTTGATCAGTGGGTGAAAATCTACGATCAGGAGCCCGAAATGGAAGAAAGAACACCTCCTTCCCAGCAGCAGTATCAGCAGCAGCAGCAGCAGCAGAGACCCCAAATGGATCCTCGAACCGATCAGTTGAACGATCAAGTCTTGAAGATGCGGGCTCAGATGCTCCAACAAAATCTAGAAAATTCACTTTCTTCTTCTATTGGTGCAGAAGGAGATGGTAAAGTTCTTATGGATTGGCTGACAACCAACCGACAACCGGAAGATGCGGCAAAGGCACGCGATAGCGTTGCGGAGCGAGTCCGAAGTCAGGCTTTGGAAAACCTCCGACAGCGACGAAACTATGCGGGTTCCTTTGACGATTCTTGGGTTGATGAAGAAGTCAAGAAGGCAACCAATAAGGTAGCCAAGGATATGCTCACAGTAATCGGAGACACTTCCAAGATTGGTCGTGTATCGGAAACAGCGGGGCAAAATGAAACTCTCTACCGTAAAGAACCTGTCAAGTTGCCTAATAGCAGCGGCAAGACTTTTGGTGAGATTGAGGGCCAGTTGCGTGATTGGACCTCTGATCAACTTCTCCGTTCGCTTGCCGATCCCGGTGGCGATACTAAAGCATAAGGTGTACTACTATGGCTACTACAGGTAGCATTTTCGACAAGGAAGCCACTCGGATTGAGGAGATTCTGTCGAAGCAAATCGACACGATTCTCCCGACGATGGATCCTATTTGGCGTGATACCGTTGTTACTTCGCAAGGTGTAGGTGCTACCAGCGAATTCTCAAGGGACTTTCAGATTAATAAACTGTTCCGTACCGGCATGACCGGTGTCATTGAAAACGCTGGCGTTACAGACATTGACGACTTTGTTCTCTTCGGTGAAGCCGATCTTGTCAACTCCCCCTCTGGTCTTGGTAATCGTCTTCGTCGTAATTCAAACAGCGTTACGTTCCCTGATCCCATGGACAGTGCAAAGCCGAAGACTTTCCGTCTTACGGTTCCTATGCGGTCGATGTATACCAACCTGTCGCTCTCTCTTGGAGAACTTCAGATGGATGCAACTGCTGCGGTAGTGGGAGATGTTGTTGCTCCTATCCTTCAGGGCTTTGCTCAGAACATGAGCCACACCCTGTGTAACTACTGGTACATCAGTCAGAACAAGAATTATCGTCTTGGCCAGATCGGCACGATTTCTACTTATTCAGATACTAATGGTGCTACTGGCGGTTCTACTGCAACCACTACTATCCGATCGGCTCGTTTGACTCTTAGTGATCAGACTTATGATCGGTTCTTTACGGGCCAGCGAATTGACATTTACCCAGCAGTCTCGGGCGCAATTGCTTCTAATGGCGTTCGTCGTAACGGTGCATCTGATGTCCGTTTGTCTGTTTATGTCGCATCTGTTGACGACATGAAGGGTGAAGTTCTTTTGGTTTCGCCCACCGGCTTCACGACAACTCCTGTTGCTACGGACATTATTGTTTACGCCAACAGTGTTGAAACTGGCGCAGCCCAAACCAATGCTAATGTCTTTACCGGCATTGCGGGTGTCAACTCGTGGCTTAAGGGCGAAAGCACTGCTGTTGCTGACGCTCAACTCCTTGGTAGTGAAGCCGTTGCTGGCGGAATTATCAATGTCAACGAGCATCCCGAGTTCAAGTCGTTCTTCAAGGGCGATGTCGGCGTTCTGACTGAGCATAAGTTGCGACAGTATCTCCGTCGCTTCCATGTTGCTAAGGCTAAGTACGGCCAGAGCATTGACAGTCTGGTGGCTTCGGATGGTGTCTGGCTCTCGTATGAGGCTCAGAAGATTGGTCAGTACCAGATTGACCGTACTAGTAACCTTTCTAGTATGAATAATCAGGGTTCTGCCGATGGCTTTGCGTTCACGTTTGAGGGTAAGACCTACAAGGGTCACACTTCGAACTACGTCGAAAGCGGCACGGTTTATGGTTGGAAGACCTCGGGTAATAACTGGAAGCGATACGTTCCCAATGATTACGCTGGTCTTAAGAACATGAGCGAGGCTCCTTCACACGTTCCATTCCGGTTCGTGGTTCCTGCCCTTACGGGTGGTTCCAGCGTGAAGTACCCTCTCACCAACAGCGCCTCTGGTTTGCTGACGGAAAATGTTCAGATGCCCGGAATGCTGCGAATGCAGTTGATCCCGGAACAGCCCGCCGGTCTTAAGTTGACTGGTGTGACTGAAGACCGTGTCTATTCTGACGCCTGATCTTAATAGTTGTGGGGGGAGGGGGTAAAGACCTCCTCCCCCTAAACTTTTGGAGATGATCATGGCAATTGACAGGACATTAGAAGAACTCAAACTGATTCTCGCTCTTTCTCGTGCGTCTGAAACAGGACTACTTAATAAACTTTTGCCTCAGGCAGGTACTGATTTCTTCCCTAGTGAAGCCACTCGAAAACTTGGGAATGATGCGACGAAGTATTATCCTAAGCCTGCTGCGGATCCGTCTCGCGGGATTTTAGGTCATGGATCAATTAATGATCTGATGAAGGCTAATCCTGAGTTTAGAGAGAATTACGAAAAGGCTGAGGCTAAAGATACTAAAGCAAGTAAGAAGATAGACACTCTTCGCCAATCAAGTGACGTAAAAGAAAGTAAGAGAAATCCTTTTGTTAAGCATCGTCGAAAGATAGTATCGGATCAACTTAAAGGATTAAGGAATAACCCTCAGATGCCTGCGGGTCCGGGGAGACTTGCTGCAAAGTTTGAGATCCTTCGACTACTTCGAGATCGACCGGAACATGCTCACAATCCTTTGAAGACTCTCGGTGGTTATATGCGAGATACAGAACAGTCAAAGTATATGAACGAGCATCAATTTGAGTATGTAGAACATTTTGATCCAGATAATCCAGCAGATCAAAAAGAAGCTCTTAAGGAGATTGAAAGTAATCGGCAAAAACGACGGAAACAACTTTCTGAAAGCACGTTAAAACAAACTAGTCAATTCACTCCGTATAAACTTCGACGTATGACTGATGCAGATCTCGACTTTCTTCTTTCCTCAGGCTATAAGGATCCAAAAATCTTAGGTCCGCTTATGGAAGAGAAAGCAAGAAGAGTACGCGACTTGTATAATCAAAATCAATCCCGAAGAAACGTGCTTAAGAGGGGCGTTGCTGGAGCGGTAAAGCCTGCTCTACCAAAGGGCGTAACTGGAGTTGGTGGTTCTACGGGCGAAAAAGTTGCGAAGACATTTCTTAGATTACTTACAAGGGGAAAAGGGCTTTGACTGATATTGAAATTATGTATGACCCTCGCGCCCATGCTGCGGGGTCAGGTCTTGTTCTTGGAGAAGATCATGAGATTCTCCCAGACACTGATTGGATTCTCTGGGCTCGAAGGTTCAGTGGGATTGACGATCTCTTCGTGTATTTCCATAAACTCCAAGGCACCTTTGTTTTTTCTAAGTGGCTATACCACCCGGAGAAAGATGGGGTAGGAATCGTTATGGAGTTGGAAGCGTTTAACGCTCCTCCTAACTGGTATCCCCCCACTCGGGAGTGGATGCGGGACCGCCTTCGGCCTGTCGCAGAGATGGCCGAGATGATGCGGAAGGGCATTAGGGATCGAGCCTCTGCCAAGTCTAGGGAGAACCGCCAGAACATCGAAGAGAAGCACAGCATTGCTGATTGGATTGGTAGATCTACGGGTGATAAGAATGCTGCTAATTCTTATAGGGAGAAGAAATGGTCCCCCAATAAATCAGCAGAATCGGTAGAATTTACCAAGGATCTGATCAACTCGGCTAAGGGCCGAATTATTACAGGCGGCTAATAATGGCAATGTCCCCCCAAGCAATCCAATTTCTTCTTCGTCTTCTTGCTCGTAAGGTGCCCGGCAGTTCTCCTTTGGCAAAGAGAGGTGCTATTGCGGGCCTTGCTAAGGGTAAGTCTTCTAAGAATATGTCTGAAATGTTGGATCGTAAAGCAGCGGGATCTAGTGCCCGACGAAGGGGAGATGTCTACGACGGAAACGATTACCCTTATGGGTATCGTGGACCTGATCCGGGATCTATCAATGAGATGGAAGAGATTAAACAATTGATCAAAAATCTAAATTTAGAAGGAACTTCAAGGATTAAAGGAGCAGGAAGAATGTCAGGAGGACGGGAATGGGGAGTTGGAGGGCTAAACCCGTTTCGCTCTCAATACAAAGGCAGCCATATGGCTAGGTCTCCCGATTCTGAAATGCTAAGCCAACTTATTAGCGGATCAGACCAAGACATCGACATTGGGTTTCTTATGAAATTGATTCGAGGAGAATGAATTATAATGCACAGTACAGGATCATTTCTATATACCGTCTTAGAGCGTCTTCGTGGTTATCTTGATGACCCCGACTTTGATGCTAAGTATGACAATGATTTTCTTATTCGCCACATCATTAGTCCGACTATGGTGGACGTGCTGTCTCGTGTGAACCTCAATATGGACAACCCTGTTGTCATGAGGTTTGACTTTGATCCAGAGTCTACTACTGAGTATTACCAACTTCCCCCTAGCGTGGGGGAAGTCTGGCGTATTTGTCGTCGTAACGAGGATGGCGATATTATTGAAGACTTTAAACCACGATCAGAATTCCATCCGAATGGTGTAGGATGGGCACTCGAAGGTAATACGGTTCGTTTCGATCCTAAGTTGGCGACTAATACTTGGACAATCTATTACGTCCCAAGCGGCGACATTATGCCTCACTACGCAACGAACGGGGCTATGCAAGGGGATCAAAGTACGTTTACCCTCGACAGCACACCAACGCTTGGTGCTTTAGATCGAAGAGAAAATTCGTATGCCGGGCAAATCTTGCGAATCCTTCCCGACACAGGGATGATTGAAGAGCGAGTAATTAAAAGCCACGATGTGGAACTAGGGCAAATCGTTACTCGAATTCCTTTCCAAAGTACTTTGAATGAGAATGTTAAATATGAGATTGCCCCTATTGGGATGCAGTCTATGTATGAAGCGATCTCTGCTGGTTCGGCTATGAAGTTGGGGGCTTACCGCAAGATCACGGGAAGCCATTACCAAATGATCCTTCAGCAGTATCGTTCTTCTATTAAAACTGCAACGGATAATCTTGCGAACCTTCAGATGAGAACAGGAAAGTCTTGGCAGAAGAAGACTGTTGACAATCCTGCTTATGGTGAAATGTTCTATTCTTGAAATTGTTTAGGGAAATGCTATGACCGCACGATACGACTGGACAATTAATCAAGGAGAAACCTCCACCCTCACCTATGTTCGCACAGCAACTAGTGGGGGGTCAGCGGTCAACTTCCAGACTAACACTACTTTCCGTATGCAAGTAAAAGACAAGTACGGTGGCACTGCCGTATTTACGTCAGATGTTTCTAAATTTACTTATACAGGTACTAGTTCTCCAAACAATCAAGTCCTCATTAAATTGTCTGACACAGACACTGCGGCAATTGCAGCGGGCAAGTATGTTTATGATGTTGAAGCAGTAAACGAGCCTGCTACTGGTGAAGTAACTAGAATTCTTGAAGGAAGTCTGATTGTAAAAGCAGGAGTAACTACGATTGTCTGACACAGTTACTATTTCAGAAACTTCTCAAACAGTTACTCTTACTCCTTCGGTGGGACAGACTGTATCGGTTACGACTGCCGCTAATCAATCAGTAGCAATTTCTACTGCGAATAGCGGTTACACAGACACTAACGCTAGACAAGCAGTATCGGTTACGGGCGCTGGTTTAAGTTACAACTCTAACACTGGAGTTGTAACTTACGCTCAAGCCAATTTAGAGATGTCAAAGATAACTGATGCAGGCACATCAGCAACTCTTGATGTTGGGACAGGAGCCTCCCAAATAGTTCAGATGACGAGCGAGGGTAAGTTGCCTGGGGTCGATGGATCTAATCTTACAAACATTTCGGGGGTTACTCCCCCCACTCTAGGCATTGGCGATACCAACACCGTTAAGATTGACTCAGCCAGTGTTGCGAGCGGCG
>TARA_R110000868_G_scaffold216_10_pt1 | contig 15413 bp, 7 predicted proteins | sample TARA_R110000868 | Tara Oceans TARA_R110000868 (sample SAMEA4397489) | marine metagenome | biome: Polar Biome; feature: [SRF] surface water layer (ENVO:00010504); material: water (ENVO:00002006), including particulate matter (ENVO:01000060) such as... | depth 5 m | reverse complement strand
GTTATCGACGGAGTTGCGGTTATAGATGGAGTTGGTGTTGGTGATACACCAATAGTAACACTATCAGTGGTGCCACTACATGGACCCGCATCACTAACAATTATATACACACTATTAGCATCATCATCTGAAAAAGTGACTCCGTTTATTAATTGCGTTCTTGTAACTCCAGTTATAAAGTTTGCAGGAATTGCAGATGTATGGTATATGTCTAATGTTGTAATATCAACACCAACACTCGTTCCACTTAATGTTACCTCTCTTTGCGCCATTCTTGAGCCCTTTTATTTTTTATATAAATAGTGGTGAGTTTTAAATTGTATCACATTATTTTACCTATAAAAAGACTTTTTTATTTACCGTCACCTACCGATAATAAATCATAAGTCAAAACATTTACCGAACCCTCGACATTTAATTGATAACTTAGTTGTCTAGAAGTACCAACAACCACAAGGGTACAACTATAAACGGGTTGAGTACTCGATGGAGTCGGCGTTAAAGTAACTGTTGGAGTTGTTGTTGGGGTCGCTCCCGGAGTCGCGGTTATACTCGGCGTAACCGTTATAGTTGGTGTTACTGTAGGTGTTACTGTAGTGGTAGGTGTTGGGGATACAGGACCTATTCTTCCCTCACAATTAACATTAATATCTATCTCAACCCTTAACTCGATAAATGCCCCGTTTAATGGGTCAACATCACCATTACAATCACCTTTTACCGTGAAGATATTATTTAGTAAATCAGTCGTATATGTTATACCTGAGAATTGCGATAACATACCCTGAACAATAGTCTCCCATAAATTATCAGAAGGAACATCCGTTAATGTAGTTCCCGTGTAAAAATTATTTATAACCGTTTGACCTACACCATAACTTCCTCCAGATATAGTCAAAACACCTGTAAATTCAGCACTCTCAAAATAACAATTAGACCCAGGGATATTTAAATCTAAGAATGCCTCATTTAACATTTCATAAAACCCTCTCTTACCTTCTGAAGACGTAACAAAATCTTGCTCACATAATGTATTAATTACATAATCATCAACATTCTCATTCTCACAAAGTATTGTAACGCTTTTTATTAATGAACACCCATCACTATCTAATATGGTTGCAGTATAAGTACCACCTGAAAGTCCCGTTAAAAAGTTACCTGTCTGACCGTTAGGAACATTAGATGACCAAGTAACTGTAAATGGACCAACACCATTCGTTATACTTAATGTTGCAGTACCATCATTTCCCGAAACACAAGGTGTGCCGTAAAGTATCGCTTGTACTCCTCCCGTCCCTTCTAATATAGTAAAGTACTGAGTAACAGCACATCCTTCATTATCCGTAACAACAACTTGATATGAACCCTGTGATAAGTTATTTACAAATTCAATATTACTTAAAGACCCAATATTGTTAGACACGATAGTTCCATCACTAATTTGTGATACCACATAACTAAGTGGGTATTTAATCTCAGTAGTACCCGATGAAACCACTATATTCACCCCTCCATTTGACTGTCCGCAAGTTGTTGCGGTTAATGATGTCGCAACAGTAAACTTATTCTCATTTAATATTGTGGCGGTGTCAGTATATTTACACCCATTAATTAATTCTATTCCGATTTGATATGTCCCCGAAGCAAGATTCTCAAAGGTATATGATTGATTTGTTGTTGTTACCGTTTGGATATTACCTCCACTACCCGTTAAAGTATACGTTAATGGACCTTGATTGGCATTTACATTTATTTGAATTGACCCATCTTCACCACAATCAGAATTTTCAGTTATAATACTAACCAAACTAAATCCCGCGGTTGAGGTTAATTGAACGGGTTGGTTAATTGAGCATTGTCCAGCATCTTCAATTAAGATATTATAAGCCCCTCCACATAAACTATTTAACGTAAATGTTGTTGAACCGCTCTGTATTTGTCCCGTACTACCTGAGAAATAATAAGGTAAGGTACCTCCAGTAACTGTAACAGTGATTGTACCATCACAATCAAAACAAGTTGGTTGTGTTCCTACTATATTTGAAACCCCCAATAGTGGTAACTGCGGCACTGTAAACCGTTTCGTTATTACACACCCATTCGCATCTGTCACAGTAACCGATGCATCACCCGCGGGTAAATTAGATACAGATGGGGTAGTATCTAATGTTGACCAAAAATATGTAAAGGGAGGAGTACCACCTGTAAAGTTAGTAACCTCACCATATCCAGTATTTGCAACTAAACAAGGACTCGCACCTGTTATTAAAACTTCATAATCAAAACTAGCGACTGAGTTAATTGTAACGGTATCCGTTTGACCTGTTTGTCCGTTACCATCTACTACAATTGCGTAGTATTCACCAGCTAAAATATTATTGGTTATAGTAATTACATTTTCATTGTAGAATTCGTTACTAAACTCACTTCCATTATAATAAAGATATACATTATACGGATACGCCAATGAATTACCTGTAATAGTAATAGAACCTGAAATTAAGTTACACGTTATATCCGTACCTTCCATACCCACCTCAAGACAAGGGTTAACGACCACCTGTGTTGTTAATTCTCTGGCGGTAGGTAAAGTACTATCACTAATATTAAAAACGTAAGTAGTTGCAGATAAACCACTAAAATTAAATGGACCGTTACCTTGCGTTGTTGGTATAGTCCCTGGTGAGGAGTTAACTATTAAGTAAGGGTTAGTTCCCCCCTCTACATCAAGATATATTGACCCGTCAGTACCACAGTCAGGGGTACCTGAAAAAGTCACACTTAACGGTCCTTCATCGCAAATGGGTGTACATTCAAAAATTGTGACATCAATACCTGAATACGGTAATGTAGTGTTTACGCAAAATACAACACCTAAACTTGAACCTCTTTGTGTGACTCCACAACAATCCATAAATTCATAGTCACCATTTGTTGTACCTGAAACACAATCAGGAACAACAGGTGGAGTCGGGGTGGGTGTCGGCGTTATAGTAGGTGTCGGTGTTGGGCTTGTGGGGATATTTTCTTGTTGTATACATATACACCCACTATCCATATCGATTACTTGATAGTCAAAACAAGTTCCTGTTATATATGATTCAATATCGAATATATATGGAAATTGACTGTAAGTTAAACCCACGCCCACATCCGTATAACTTATACTCGCACAGTCTTTGACACTAATGGTATAATTACCCGGATTTGGGTCTGAAACTCCTAATGATATGTTTACTATTTGACTCATTTTATATTAACATGAAGGGTCTAAACAATTACCAACTAAATTATATGTATTACCCAAAGCATCTGAACTATAAGTACCTGATGTAGGCCCTGCACTAGATAATGTTATAGTAACACAGTTGGATATAACTCCTGGGAAGTTTGCAGTTAAGTAAGTTTGTAATCCACTATCGTAATAAACGTTTCCGACTTGTATATTACTAACTCCCGGAGCAATTACCCAAATAATATTCAATCCACTAACACCACATACTTGAACTCGATAAGCACATCTCGAACATCTTCCGGTATTACAATCAGCCAGCACCTCAGGAAAAACAGTTAAATAAGTATTATTTAGAGTATAGTTACCGCTATAGGTTTGAATTAACATACAAGTATCCACACCGTTTGATGGGTTAGTTCCAATTCTTGTAGTACCTACAGTTAAGATATTAGATGTCTGCACGTATTTAGGAGGGGCAAAGTAAGACACTCCATCATCACAGCAAGGCTCAAAGTCATATCGACATCCATTACTTGCGTTGGATATTGCATCATCGCAATCATTATAAGTCCCGCTAGCTCCATTATATATAGTTCCAACAGAACCCGTACTAGCACCTAACTGATACGCGTCTCCATCAATTACCACATAATCACCGGACATGGCATTTAAACCGCTACTAATTCCAACCACACCACTTATAGGTGTATCAGTAGAGTCACAACATAAAGTAACCCCGTTAAAGTAATTATAAACAGCACTTGGAGTTATCGATGGAGTTGCGGTTATCGATGGAGTTGCCGTTATCGATGGAGTTGCAGTAATCGAAGGTGTTGCGGTGATTGATGGAGTTACAGTTATCGAAGGAGTTACAGTTATCGAAGGTGTTGTGGTTATCGATGGAGTTGCAGTAATTGACGGAGTTGAGGTAATTGACGGAGTTGCGGTGATTGATGGAGTTGTAGTTATTGAAGGAGTTGTGGTTATCGATGGAGTTGCAGTAATTGACGGAGTTGCGGTTATCGATGGTGATACATCTATCGAAGGAGTTGTCGTTATCGATGGAGTTGTGGTTATCGATGGAGTTGCGGTAATTGACGGAGTTGCGGTTATCGATGGAGTTGTTGTTATCGAAGGTGTTGCGGTTATCGATGGAGTTGCGGTTACTGATGGAGTAACCGTTACAGATGGAGTGGCTGTTGGTGTCGGTAATCCAAATGTTAAATCGCAGTCTAACCCACATGGAACACATGCACTACACTTATTAAAATATAAACTACTAGGTATTAACGATAGGTCCGTAGGTTGCGCTAAAGTTATTACAGATGGGTCCGTAATTTCATAACAAACACCATAATATAATATGACATCATTAGTCGGTACCAAAGCAATCGGTGTATATATATTACCAGTTCCTCCGTCACATCTATTCCACGTCACACAATTTTCTAAAGCTAAAGTCTCGTCTAAAACAACACTATAGTTAATACAATCTTCACAGTCACCATATTCAATGAAAATACATTTATCTCCGTTTATAATTTCTAACCGTTCGTTTTCATTGTCTTCTAAAACACTATAACATCCACTTGCTATTCCATCGCAGTCTATATTCCAAATATCACCAACATTTAAGTATGTGGTATTTGTGAACGCAATACGATATCTATCAGTACCGTTACAAGTTTGTATAATAAAGTTTAATTCTATCATGTCGTACAATTAATATTTATATTCAAACCTGCGTTTATTTGCAAACTTTCATTAGTAAAGTCATTATTACACCCTATATTTGTAACGGTTATTGTAGTTCCGTTGATACTGTAGGAAAGTCCATCTTGGTCTAAATTACTTAATGAGGTTTCAACCGCACTTATCCATTGTTGACTACTTGGGAAGTCTCCCCCTCCATATCCATTATAAAAAAGGTCTTTTCTTAATAATACTCCACTTAATCTTATATCGACATACCAAAGACTAGTCAACGTATTTAATTGACAATCACTTATATTGTATCCTTCACCCGCAACTACACTACTAATACTATTAATTAATGTAGTTTGCGGATTTGTTAAACCAATATCACACATTAGGGTTTGGTCAGTACAATCTGACCCTAATAATTGTCCAGTAAAAGTACATGGAATACAAGGAATGGCAACTAACTCACACCCCCTCTGTCTTCTCCACACTACTTTTTGTCTTTGTAAGACATTATTTTCCATTTTTTGTCCTCCCATCCATATGGTAGATGCGGGAATCATCTGCTCCACTAACTTCATCCAATAATCACCAATACCATTAGTGAAATCAATCATTTTTTGGTACGTGTATTTATTAGAAGGTATTCCCACAGTTTCTTCAGAGTTTAGATACTTCCAATAAACTGATTGTAGTGTTGGGTATCCCCCTCCTTTACCATCAGTAATCGTTTGTCGGTTTCTAACATTTATCATATTACGATAAAAAGTCTGAGCGAACTCGAAAAATGTTTTTTCTTTTGGTTGTGGGTTAATGACAGTCCAATCAGTACCTTCAGGATATGGGTATGGCGATGTTAGTCCTGTTGAAGGAAATGGGTAGTTGTATTTTTTAGACATATCCCATATGTCATATATAATACCTTGACCCATGTTTAGACCTAAGTCTATATTTTTTGCGTTTAGAACTAATTTTTCGTTATTTACGACATAATACGCGTTATACCCAGCTTGCGTATTTCTCCTTAACCCTAACTCACTATCAGTCCACGATTTATTATTATCGTAGGTTCTTGTCAAACCAAAACCTAAATCCATATAAGGGAAATTTCTATACCTATCAAGGTATTTTTGCCCATAAGTGAACGGCTCTAAAGTGGTTTGTATGTCAGGGTTTTGACCTGTAAAAACAGAGGTTGTTCTGTCTAATACTGTGGGAGCTCTATGTTCAGGAGTTTGTTCGTACCATCCCGCACCTTTTTCATAGAACATTTCTTCTGTAGGTGTGGGTGATTGAGGATATCCATTATCATCAACAGGGTAATCATTTCTAACTGTATCAACGTTTAGTATTGATAGTTCAGTAGTAAATCCTGTATAGGTAACTCCTTCAAAACTAAACGTTACATTAGGGTTTAATACTGGCTCTTCATTAGTTTTAGTTCCTCCCGTTATTGTCGCGTATTCTTCATTAAATCTTTCTATATTAATTGGTCCATCCGCCAAATAAATTGTTTCATTAAAATCAATTAAAGCGTCAGGAGCCCCTATTAACCTCATTAAAGCCTCTACTGACCTTCTTGTTCCTTTTGATTTGAATAAGTAAGCCGAATTTAATATTAAATTTCTATAATATTGATAATCTAATTCAGTAGGAGTTTTATTTACGGTTTGCCCAGGATAAACAACATCATCTTGATTTCCAAATATACTTTTTAAAAAGTTATCGTTTGTTATCGGTGATATACTCGTATCCCAACCTATAGTCCGAGCTAAGTTCTTTAAAAGTTGTGACGGTATATCATTTTGAATCCTATAATTAACAGAGTTCATATAGGATAGTGCGTCAATGAATTTTTTAGTCTCATCGAAACTTCTACCATATAATTGTAATACTTTTTCAACATTTTTATTCGGTGTGTCAAAGTCTTTGAATGCCCCTGTAGTTAAAAATCTAGAAATTAAATTTGTTTTATATTCATCAATTTCATCTGCAATACTATTTAATTCGGTGAGATAGTTTTCAAACCTTATCGTTCTAATATCTAAATTCCAATATCCATCTGTATACCACGTAACCGTTTGATTTGCCTTATATACTTGTCCGTCATTCCCTTCCCGTAATATTTCAAATTTAGATGTATACTGAGGAACCACATTTCTATTTAAGAGGTAATCTTCAATCTCACTAAATGGGTCTCTAAACGCCATTTCAGTTTCCTCTTTATTTGGTTTTAAAATAATACTTTTTGTGGATTCTGATTGGCCACTAAATGGATTTCCCTGAACTACGACTTGTACTGTACCTGCAGATAATTGAATCGAAGGGTCAAAATCAATAAACTTATATTCAGTTTGTAAATCTTGAAAAAATAATGAGTATTTTAGAAAATTTCTAGTTAAATTCCTTAGTGGACTTACCTCAAAAGGTCTAACCTGTATATTTCTATCTGCGTTTTGTGAATACTCAATATCAAAAGGATTTTTAAATCTAGTAACGTCAATATCAAATGTAGTTAAACCTTCTATGTCATCGTAGTCTATATTATACGCAGTGTATCCCGTGTTAAGGTCATAATAAGATTTATCGACTTGTATAGCCGCAGGGAAATAGTTTATTATTTTCGTAACTGAAGTGGATAGTCTTTTTCTTAAAGAACCATATAATGTAAAGTTAGTGACTTGACTTATATCATAGTTAGGATAAACATTAAAGTTTTTCGCCATGATAAGTTTAGACTCCTCAATACTATTAAAGTCTAAATCGCTTAAAGATATAGGTTGTGAAAATACTCCTGTGTCGAAAGTTCTATTTACCTTCTCAACTACATTATTACTAAATTCAAAGTTAGCCTGCGTAAGACCTCCTCCGTCAACAAGTTGTAAACCAACTAAGTTGTCAGAAAACGTACCCCTCGCATTCGGAGGAGCCGGTGGATATCTAAACTTATTACTAGCCATTATTCAGTAATGTTGGTGAAGTTTTTACTGAAGTCTATATTTCCGTTTCTGTTTTGTCGTACCTCATATAATAGGTTGTTGACATCATCACGAATCTCATATAGATTATACTGTTTATATATATTAAGGTCTTTATCGTATAATGTGTAAATTCCATCTTCAATAGATTTAGTTTGGTTACCATAAAGAGCGATTGCCAACGTATCTATATCATGTTCAGCCAATTCAATATCAATAGTAATTGGGTTAAAAAATGTATTAGTTATTATTATGTTTTGATTAGGTTGTCCGATGAACGGAGTGGCGCTTGGTCTATTAGACGGAGCACTTGCCGGTGAAACCGTACAAAATAGTAAATTACTCCCACTATCGACGTATCTATACCTAATCGATTTTTGTGAACTATTTGTTAAGTTTGTAACAACAGGTTCACAATAAAATGAAGACGTTATTATTCTATAAAAGTTCGTTATTTTTGTTCCATCGTCATTAAGGTACTCAACTCTATGCCCCACCAAACCTTGGTTAATAAATCTATTCCTATACTGTGAAGGGACATTATTAAGGTCTATAATAATACCTTTTACGTTTGGTAGTGATGAAAGAACTCCGCAATCCGTAATTGTAGTCCTTATCTCGACGGGTCTTATATATAAAGTGTATATTCCGATTTGATTAAATTCATCCGCGGGTAATTTTAAGTTGTATAACCCTCCTAATATTTCAAGATTAGCGTTACCTCCTGTATCTGCGTTGTGAAAATAAGGTGTTAAAATTTCGGCGGCGTTTAAAGATTTTAACTCGAAGTCGTTAGTTACATCTCTTGATGGAGTGTAATTTAATATTATCTGCACGTCCTCTGGGGACATGTCTGCTGGTCTTGTTGTTCCGTATGTTCCTAAAGCCATATTACTTTTGTTCTTTTATTTTAAAGAAACCGTACCCATAAGATACTAAGTCTCCGATGTTATCAACTTCTCCGAGTCTCTGTATTCCTTCGAACGCAGAATTTTTACCTCTATCAATAAATATTTGGGATTGTATTTCCGGTGAGGAAACTACACCAAATAATACTTCTTCTTTGGTAATTGGGTCTGCAACAATCATATTGTCGGTTATTCCACTAGATTCCAACACAAAAAGTGTTTTTCCGTTAGTATAATCGTAGTAATCTACGTTCTGTATTGTGTATGCAGTGTAGGAATCTGTTATTTCTGTAACCCTACCGTAATTTTCGTTATTTCGTTTCACAACAACCGAAGTATTATACTTCGTAGGTCCATATAATTTTAAATTAGTGAGTTGTGATGAGGTATATCCCGTTATTATAAACGTCTGGTTACTAGTTTGAGCACTTACCGTATTCTCGGAGTCACCCGTAAATATAAAATCGTAATTTATCGGGATATTTGCCCAATTACCCCCTTGTGGAGTAAAAGTTATCTCACCCATCGGATTATTAATAGTCACCAATTCATTAGGTATGGTAATTTTTTTTATTATATTTGTAACTCCCCATGGGTTTTTCTGTGTTAATGTTACGCTATACGTAGAACTTAAAGGTGGGTAAGTATGTTCCATAAAATCAGGGTAAATCGCCGTAAAAGGTTCCACAGTCCCATCACCCCAATTTATTACATATGTGGATAGTTTTAAAAACTTTTTTAACTGGTCAGAGGTATTGTATAGTTTTACCACAAATTGATTTTGAGGGTCTCCACTTATTATAAAATTAGAAACCACATCTTTTTGTAATAAAAATCCGTCGAAAGTAGAGTAAAATCCCATATCATCAAATGTTTGATTAAATACTATAGGTACAGTAAGCCCCGTTAGTAAACTACTTCCGTCAGTCCCACCGCTAAGGATTTGTGTCATCGCAGAATAAACACCAAAAGTAACCCCACTTAAAGTTTCTTCTACTATATCACTCTTTAAAGATTCTGGAGATATTTTTATATAATATTTTTCTTCATTCATGACGGATTTACATATTCATACCAATTTATGGGTGTTACCGTACCAACCCTGTTTTGAGTGTTTGTATTAATAACATTATATTCGTAATTTTCATAATCCATATTAACCTGATAGTAAAAATACTTAGAACTTTCAAAATTAAACTTCTGAGATATTGCAGACTGTCGAGTATTCATCATCCTAACAAATTGTCCAGTTTTAGCATTAAAAAACTTAGCACTCATATAAAACTTATCTATATCGATATAATTCGGATTTTTTAACCAATAAATAAAGTATCCTTCTTTATCACCAACATAATCCAATAAAAAATTCGGCATCCTTATCTGACCATTAGCAGGCGCCACCGCAGTAGACGCAGTATTAGGAGGTAAATTTCCTGAATTAGGGTTGATATCTCCACCGCTTCCAGGTGGTTGGAATGATGCTGATGGGGTTGGTGATGGGGGTGTTGGTGTTGGTGCGGGCGTTGAACTGATTGATGGTGTTGGAGTCATCGACGGATTTATGCATCCGCAATCTCCAAGTGTAAAATCACTAACTTCATCTATTATCTCACCAAACGGCGCATCGGGTATAACATCATCACCTATACTAATTATTTCAAAACATGTTCCTTGGTAATCTATTGTATAATTATTTTGAGGCCACGCTAAATTCTCATTTACGATTTGAACATCAATATATCTAGTTAACGAAACACTATTACAGTTTAAGAATGTCGCCTCATAAGTATCGGGAATAAGCAATATTACATCATTAATTTTTGATGTAGATGGTGTAGGTGTAGGAGTGGGCATATAGTGAAGTGGAGCCGCAAGACCAAAATCGCCACCACCTGGTAATACGTCTGGAATTGTTGGTCCCGCAACATATGGATTAGATGTCGGAGGTTCCGTTCCTGATAACCTAGTTAATCCTTGTTGTGTCGGTAATATAATCGTTAAATAAAGTTGTTGTGTCTCACTATTGTCAGTATCATATAAATCTAACTTAAAGAAACTATTTTTATATGAGTTAGCGTTATAATATATCTCACCCTCAGTAAAGCAAGTCCCTGTAAAATTTGGGTTATCGGTAAATACATAGTCACTTGTCCATAAATTGACGTTAGATGGATTGGTAGCTCCTACATCAATACTTCTATCGAAAAAACTAAATTTGTGGTTAATACTAGACTTTAATATATTATTCTCAACCCAATCTTTATGAGCAAATCTAGTTATTTCAAAATCCTCGATAGGGTTTATAACCTCTTCAACGATATCGTCTTCATATTTATCGACTAGGTCGTCTCTACCCAATAAATCTGTGTCGATTTGTATCGGTATATTAACATACGTGTCGCTGGGTGATATTTTAAGTCTAAATTTATTCACAGTCGTCAGAGAATGGTGCGAAAATTACGCTACTAAAATTATTTATGTTTCTTTTCATAGGTGTTAATAAAAATAACACTTCACTAAATGGATAGTGACATCCATTTAAAAATGGGTTATCTAATCCGTTACCATCAGTATCTTTATAACCATAAGGATATAAATCCCTCCACCTCCACTGCTTCTCGTATTTAGATAAAAAAGCGTAGTCAGGAACTAAATCCACTAAATTTTCCTCACCTACCTCAATATAGTCAGAGTAAACTCTTATAGGTACACTATGATGTGGATTATAAGTATACCCAGCAGGTAATGTGTTTGGACTGTTGTTATCAAATACTTGAGGGTTATAAGAAATTTTATGACTTATATTAGATAGTACTGATTCTTTTTGGTCGTATTCATTATAATCGCAAACCGCTCCCATTATTTTATCACCTATATTTAAACTTTTATTAAAGAAAAAGGTATTACCGTTATATACATAACTACCGTTAGGTATATTATCTCGATTAGGTGAGTTATTTATATCCCACCATTCATCAACGGTATTTTCTAAAAAATTTAAATCCCAACCGACCTGTATTCCGGTGTTATTACCCTGAACATAAGGGTTATTAAACCATCCCATATAACCCTTATTTATAATCGTAACAAATAACTCAGTTAAAGGTCTTTCTAAGTTATCTCTAAGGGTATTAATGTCAATATCTTTATCGAAAGAAAATCCTACAGTAGTGTTACCATCTTTAATTGACACCCTCTGTATATTATTAGGTGTAAGTGCAGAATATTCTAACTGTCTTTTTACGGGAAAAGGATTACTTTCATAACCTAATTTAGTAATGTCTGAGTGAGTGTTTGTGGTTAATATTTTATGACATCTAACGTAATATTTTGAAGTTGTCTCTTCTTTATTATTTATATCTATTACTTTTTTGAAGTTACCTGTTGAGTAGTTACCGAAAAGAGGGTCGTCAAATCCATAATTAAAAATGGAAAATACCGTGTCTTGATTACCATATGAAACGTCACCTAATTCATAAACCTCAAAGTATCTTTTACCATTTATTTCATCTTTAGTGTAAATCCAATCCCCATTAGATAAATTATGTTTAAACCCACAATAAAAAGTTATTAAGTTTTTTCCCCTATCTTGGGTGTTAAGAATATAATAGGGTACCCCTTCGGTAACCACAAAATTATTTACCGATGAACCACTTTCGTAATTAACGGTATATCTTAAGTTTTGGTCTGTTTTATTCTCCGAAGGATATGTGACATATGTAACCCAATTATATGATGTTGCACTTTTATTAATAAATGGGATGTGACCTTCAATACCTCTTGTCCTAAAAAAAGTGAATTCATCAAATTGTGGGTATCCTTGCCACGCACCTCCCGAACTAAGGGTATTTAAAGTATTAATATAGAAAAGAGAATTTCTAAAAGGTTCATAACTAGTTTGACCACTAATCGTATTATTAAATATATTAACTATCTTTCCCGCAATTCTAAATTTTGTGGACTGTTGTCTTTCAGAATCAAACCTTTCTTCTAAATTTAGAATTGTTGTTCTATCTCCTTCTATTATATTTTTTCTACCCCCTTGTAAATTAACATTTAATAATAAATCAGTATTTGACGCGCCCGCAAACCTATCCTCTCCTCTAACAATCCTAATATCTGAATTTTTCTTATTACTCATCTTGAGCAAAAATGTATTTTTTTATGTATCTATTCATCGCACTTTTACCCCTTTTAAGACCAAAATAATAGTAAAAGGGTCCACCTACTTTAAAGTTACCACCATTCACATCATTCGTAGGGTATGAGTCGTATTCAGGGTCTGTCGAGCTTCTGTTATAAATATAACCAAGACCATATCCTGAATTAGGTTTCATATATGTACTATTGTTATCATAAAAATCATCTCCTTGGTATTTAGAGTTGAATATATATTCGGTATTCCATGAGTTATACTGTGTCCCAAATAATCCATTGCCATTTACTTTCCACATATAATAAGGGACTGTCTGTGTATTCGAATATCCAAATGTGTTTGTCGGACCTGTCGGTTCAGTTCCAAATGTAGTCACTCCATTCGTAATAACTCTCCTATCAATTGTATTCGAACTAAACCAAATACCAAATCTATCATCTATTAAAGAAATACTGTCTTCATAATTCCCCTCTAAAAATGGTACTACACCATACTCAGAGTTAATACCTACCATTTGAGCGTAGTCCCCATCAACCCGACTGTCAAGTGGATTTGAAAGCCCTAAAATCTGAGACTCTCTTGAGAAAAGCATTCCCACAGAACCATCTCCAGCACCTAACACTTGTTCCAAAAAGTTGGCGTTCGCCAAACGGGAGACTATAAATAAAATATCAATATTAGATGGGTCGTTATAGCTTGTCGTTTTTATTGTATCAATTATATAACCTTCAAATTCAGGTGAAAACGCAATTTCTTTTGTGAACTCATCTCTTGGCCCTAACTCATTAATAGTTGTCGGGTACCAAATGTTTTTATCATTTTGACCGAAGTAATAATCTCTACCTGGCTCCTGACCTATAAATTGATTCGTATCGTCATTAAAAGGCGTCGAACGATAAAAGAATGAGTTTGTTTCGGTATTAAAATATAATGGTCCTTGGTACCTTCTATTGACCCAAAATTGTTGGGGGTCACCACAGAAACGATACCGTTTAGGTTGATTATCTGAATTATATATGGTTTGTTTTTGAAATGAGGGCATATATAGAGACCCATTTAACCAGTTATTTTGAAACATTTGCCCAATAACTCCCTGACATAGTGCAAACATAAATCTTATCCTTACTCTCCATTCAAAAAACATTTGTATGTCTCTAGGAATTGTAAGTATTAATCTTCTAATCACGAAACGGTAACATCCGTTAACAACTCTTTCATCACTATCAATAGGTCCAGGTAGGTCACATGGGTTATCAACTTCAAATTCCTCACCCTGCCCTTGATAACAGTTTAAAGGTACCATACCTTCACACCCAAAACTTTGTATAACCTCAGAAGTTACTGAGTTTGCATCTTCTGAAGCGTCGGCAGCATTGCCAGTATCATCAGATGAAGTCACCACTTCTCCCTCTATATTTGTTATCGTACCCTCTTCATCTAAAAAGAATAACTGTTGTCTTAGATTTAAATGTAACCCATACCTTCTAAATTCAGGTTCGTTATTGTTATAATCGTACCTATCAAATTGGTCTCCTGTTGGTATTCTATCCGACCTAAACACTAACCTGTTGACATTAGACATATTAGTAATTACCTGTTGGTCTGATAAATTTCTAGAGAGGTATAGTGGAGATACCGTAATGATTTTCGTAGGGTCATTATTTTCTAAGTTCCTTTTATCATTATTTTTATCTGAGTATTGATACCCGCAACCTTCTATTCCTCTTTGAAACCATGGGTCCATACCTTTGTTGGGGTATCCACCACCTGGTCCGTCAGGACAATTTACCCCACCACCATCAACTCCCATATAATTTTTGTAACGGTTATCACTAACTAATTGCTTATCTAAAGAAACGTATTTGTTAAAACATTCGGTAGAAAATGGTAGGAAATCCCCGCTAGTACCAAAATCAGCAGTATAAGATGGGTGATATAACGCTTTGGAGCTAAATCCGCCTCCACCATATCCAAAGTTATCACTAGATTCGAACTTAAGGTTATTATTTACCCACTTAAAGTGAGGTACTGGGGTTTTTTCCGTATTTCTCCAAATACCGTCTTGAGTTGCGGTATTTTCACCTGTTAATACATTGGGTTGTATCGGTATATTTAGGTAGTATTCTCCTTCTACAGTTACTTCATTAGCCCAATCAAAAAATTGATTTGAACCAGTCTCATATCCAAATAGTTTAGATAAATCATATTTCATCTTTTGCTTTGGACTATATGGGTCAACTCCTCTTGTTGCAAATACAATAACCAAATCATTTTCGGTAAGGTTACCCTGTTTATAGAAGTGACTTACCATCGCTGGGTTATGGCTATCTCCATCAGCCTCACTTCCTTCGTCACACTCGTAACCCACCTTATAATCTAAGAGATACCTCCTAAGTAGTCCGTTAGTGGTTCCAGTAGCTATAGAGTTAACC
>TARA_R110000868_G_scaffold17137_6_pt1 | contig 15425 bp, 8 predicted proteins | sample TARA_R110000868 | Tara Oceans TARA_R110000868 (sample SAMEA4397489) | marine metagenome | biome: Polar Biome; feature: [SRF] surface water layer (ENVO:00010504); material: water (ENVO:00002006), including particulate matter (ENVO:01000060) such as... | depth 5 m | reverse complement strand
TATCAGTATCAGTATCAGTATCAGGCTTAGTTGGAGCTGTTGTTTCTGATTCTAAAATATTTCTCTTTTTTAATTCTTCCTTAATGGATTCTTTTAAAAGTTTTATAAAGTCTTTCTTTTTCATTTTTATAATAATATACTAATAAATATATAACAAAAAAGAAAAGCTCTTTAGTATGTGGTAAATATAATATATGCAAAAATTCCATACTTTTATAAATAATAGTATGGAATTTTATAAATTAGATTGTAGAAAAATAAAACTCTAACTTCCGCACTGAATACAGTCGTCTGGGTTGTCTATACTGCATTGCAATTTAGACATGGCATCCATTTCTTCTTGTGAAATTTCCGTAGAAGCTTTAGCTGGTTGCTCTACATCTTTTTGAATTACATTTTTATAAACAATTTCACTAGAATTATCTACGTCACCTTTTTGAGATTCACTAATTTTTGGAACCATAACTTCTACCTCAATCATAGGAACTTCTTTTTCTTCTTTAATTGAATTAACATCAGCTCCAAGAGATTTTCTAGCTTCTGATTTAGCATTACTTCTCAAGTAATACATCCCAGTTTTTAATCCTTTTTTCCAACCATAAAATAATGCCTTATTCAACTTTGCAACATTAGCATCTCTTATAAATAAATTCATAGATTGTGACTGGTCTATAAACACGCCCCTATCTGCTGACATGTCTATTAAATTACTTGCCTTCATTTCCCAAACGGTTTTATATACTAGCTTGATATTGGGTGGTATTTCTGATATAGTTTGTATAGAACCATTGTTTTTAATCATTTTTAATCTAATGTTATCATTCCACAAGTCTAACTGAATCAAGTCTTCTACTAAATGCCTATTTACAACAACAAACTCTCCAGATAAAACATTTCTCTTATATAAATTATTAGTATATGGCTCAAAACATTCATTATTACCTAAAATTTGAGCAGTGGAAGCGGTAGGCATTGGAGCTAAAAGAAGAGAGTTTCTAATTCCATATTTAATTACTGATTTTTTTAATTTAGACCAATCCCACAAGCCAGAAAAAACTTCCTCTTTTACGTTCCACATATCAAATTGAAAAATGCCTTGAGAAGCTGGAGAGCCCTCAAATGTAGAATATGCTCCTGCAGTTAATGGCGTTTCTGAATTTGCTTTTGCTTCTGTTTTATATAAATCTTTAGAAATATCATTAGATGCTGTCATTGCTGCAAAATATATAGTTTCAAATATATCTTTATTTAACTTTTTAGCCTCATCTGACTCAAATGGCATTCCTAAAATAGCAAAAGTATCAGCTAATCCTTGTACTCCTAACCCAATAGGTCTATGTCTCATATTTGATTTTTCAGCTTCTTTTGTTGGATACCAATTAACATCTATAACCTTATTTAAATTTAAAGTAGCTTGATATGTAACATCATAAAGCTTTTTAAAGTCATAACTTCTAGCTGACTTATCTTTTGATTTAACTTTTCCAGTTGGAATGTCCACCATTTTAGGTAAAGCTATTGATGCAAGATTGCAAACTGCAGTTTCTCCTGGAGTACTTACTTCCATTATTTCAGTACAAAGATTAGACGATTTAATTATTCCAATATTCTTTTGATTACTTTTTTTGTTTGCTGAATCTTTATATAAAATATAAGGAGTTCCAGTTTCTATTTCTGCCTCCAAAATCTTACCCCACAACTCTCTTGCTCTAATTGTTTTTTTACCCTTTCCTTCACTTTCGTATTTTGTATAAAGTTCTGTAAATGATAACTTTACACTTTCTTCATTTGTAACATTTCCCAATTCATCATATTCTGGATATGTGTCATAAACATCAGATAGCCCTGGGCACTCATTTGGACACATCAAAGTCCACTCGCCGTCCTCTTCTACTCTTTTCATAAAAAGGTCTGGTATCCATAGTGCTAAAAACAAATCTCTAGCTCTCTCCTCTTCTTTTCCGTGATTCTTTCTTAAGTCTATAAAGCCTTCAACGTCAAAGTGCCAAGGCTCTAAATATATTGCAAAAGAACCCTTCCTTTTTCCGCCCTGATTTATCCATCGAGCAACTTCATTATAAGTTTTTAACATAGGCAATAAGCCATCTGACCTTCCGCCAGTACCTTTAATGTAAGAGCCTTTAGACCTTACGTCATGAACATGAAGACCTATACCTCCAGACCACTTAGAAATTTTAGCAACATCTTTTAGTGTGTCAAATAAAGAATCTATATTATCACCTTTATTTGCAACTAAAAAACAAGAAGAAAGTTGTGGCTTAGGAGTTCCTGAATTAAATAAAGTTGGAGTCGCATGAGTGAATTGTCCTGTAGATAAAAGTTCATAAGTTTTTTGAACTTCTTTAAAGTTGTCCCCCCAGATACCAAGAGAAACTCTCATATACATATGTTGTGGAGTTTCTACAGTTTTACCATTCATTTTTAGTAAATACGACCTTTCTAATGTTTTGAAACCAAAATATTCAAAATCATAATCTCTATCATGAATAATCATAGATTCAATTTTTCTATGGTTATCATTTACTAATTCATAAATTTCCTTAGACACTAAAGGTGCACTTTCGTTAGTTTTTGAGTCTTTATAATTATATAAATCTATTATAGTTTTTTTAAAAGATTTTTTTACATCTTTCTTTAAAGATGTTAATGCCAACCTAGCTGCCAATATAGAGTAATCAGGATGTATTCTAGTTAAAGAAGCAGCAGTTTCAGCAGCAAGATTATCTAATTCCCTAGTTGTAACGCCGTCATAAACTCCTGCAATAACTTTTTTTGCCACTTCCATATATTCTACATGGTCTTGTTCTAGTCCATATGTTTGCTTTTTTATTCTAGATGAAATTTTATCAAATTTTACTGATTCTTCTGAGCCGTCTCTTTTAATTATTATCATTTTTTACTTATTTTTTATTTTTATTTTTTATTTTAAAAATCATCTTCATCCCCTTCAAAGCCTATTTGATTTTCATCTACACTCAACCCAACCCCAGACTTAGCATAATCACCTACTCTTTTTTCAAAAAAGTTTGTCTTATTTTCAAGAGCAATATTAGACATGAAGTCAAAAGGGTTTTTAGTATTAAAAATTGGAGGACAATCTAAATCGGCCAATAACATATCTGCTACATATTCTAAATAGTCAGACATTAATGCTGAATTCATGCCTATTAAATTAACAGGTAATGATTCTGTAATAAATTCCTTCTCTATATCTAGAGCGGAACTTATAATTTCTTTTATTCTGCTTTTAGAAACTTTATTTACAATATGATTAGTATGTAAATAAGTTGCAAAATCACAATGCAAAGCTTCGTCTCTAGAGATTAATTCATTAGAAAATGTTAATCCTGGCATTAGACCTCTTTTCTTTAGCCAAAAAATTGAACAAAATGAACCAGAAAAGAAAATTCCCTCTACAGCCGCAAATGCAATTAGCCTTTCTGCAAAACTGTCAGAATCTATCCATTTTAAAGCCCATTCAGCCTTTTTCTTAACTGCTGGAATTGTTTCTAGCGCATTAAACAATCTATCTTTTTCATCTTTACTTTTAACATAAGTATCTATTAATAAAGAGTAAGTTTCTGAATGTATATTTTCCATAGCAATTTGAAATCCATAGAAAAATTTTGCTTCTGGATATTGTACTTCGCCAACAAAGTTCTCTGCTAAATTTTCATTTACAATGCCGTCAGAAGCTGCAAAAAACGCTAAAACATTTTTAATAAAATATTTTTCATTTTCATTCAATGTCTCCCAGTCAAATAAATCTTGTTGCAAATCTATTTCTTCAGCAGTCCAAAAGCTAGCTTCAGCCTTTTTGTAAAATTGCCAAATATCATCATGCTTTATTGGGAATATAACAAACCTATTAGGGTTTGAAACCAAAATCGGCTCTTCACTTAATTCTTTATCATTTTTATCTATCATACCAACTTATTTAATTTATTAGTTACAAACTTATGCTATATTAATTACATATAAAAAATTATTATTTATTATTAACAATTAAATCTTCTATATTTAATCCCGATATATTTGAAATGCCTAATCTAGACTGATTTACATCTTGTAAAACTCTAATATCTAAATTAGATGTATCAAAATGTAAATCTATTGTAAATCCATCTTCACCATTTCTATTTTTTAAAATCATCATCTTAGCCTTTTTTTCTAACTTATCTTCTTCAGTTCTTCCTATGCCAAGTATAAGGTCTGCAGTTTGAGCTTTTCCTAAACTTTCACTAATTACCTTTAAGTCAAACTTGGGAGAATTAATAGCATCTCTATTTGCTTGAGTTGCAGTCCATATAGGTATGTCAATTTCCATAGCTAAAGCCCTTAAAGATTCATATATGCTTGTTAGTGCATACCTTCTTTCAGAGTATTCAGAAGTGGATTTCATTATATCTGCATAATCAACAAATATAACATCTGGCTTTATTCCAAATTCTCTTTCTAAATTTTGTAGGTGAGCTCTTAAGGTGTTAACTGAAGCTGTGCCTGTTGGAAATTCTTTTATAAATAAATCTCCTCCTTTGTTTTTTATATATTCAGACGTCTCTCTAATTTTATCTACATATTCAGCAACATATTTTAAAGGTATATTATTAAGTGCGGCATCAAATCTATGACCTATTTTTTCTTCTTTCATTTCAAGGCTATAATAAATAGCTTTTTTACCATCCAATATAGCATTGCTAGCTAACTTAACTAATCCCATAGATTTACCTCCGCCAGTAGGTGCTAATAATATTGCAAGTTCACCACCTGATAGACCTCCGCCTATTATACTATTAAGACCTTCCATTGCTGTAATTGGATTTCTCCTTTCAACTACTAACCTTTTCTCTATGTCAACTAAATAATTATGACCACTACTTTTTGGCTCACCTAACTTTAGAGATTCTCCAATTATTACAGATATATTATCATAATCTTCATTTTCCCATGCTTTTGCCGCTTTTAACAAGCCTTTTTTTAGAGATTGTTTTTTGCAAAACTCTAAAGTTATTTCTTCTATAAACTTTTTATCATTATGTTTATATTGAGATACTATATCTACTAATTCAATAATTTGCTCTTGTTGAATTCCTGTTTCTTTGTATTTTATTACACTTTTTAAAGTTTCATAATTAGGCATTAAATTATACTTACCTATATACTTTATTATATGTTGAAATAATATTTTATGATTAATATTATCAAAATACTTAGCATGTAAAATGTCTGATATTTGTTGTGAAAAAAATTCATCTTCTAAAAAAATTTTTATTAATTTTGTTTGAAAACTAACTTCTTTCATAGCATCTCCTCTAGCAGAATCTCCAACACCCTCAAAAGCTTCTCTTATTTCGCTTTTTTCAATTTCTTTTACATTTATTTGTTGTTTCATTTATCTAATTAGGTTTTAATAAATACCATTTTTTTATTTATTTTTTTTGTAAAAATATTACACATTTTAAACAAGTGGTCTACAAGTTTCGTAAAGAGCTTTTTTTGTTTAAAAGTTATCTTTTTACATTTTTTAAAACTTCTGATGAATACTCTTTTTCTTTAGAGACAATTCTATAAAAAGGTCTAAAAAATAAAGACAAATCATTGTTGAACATATGCATACTAAACCCATCTCTCACTACCATATCCATAGCATTTTTAATACCTCTTTCACTACTAATGTCTGGCATGACTATTAAGCAGTCTAATATTTCATTAACATCATCTATAGCTTTTTGATTTACAATAGGACTTTTAAGGTTTATTAATTTTCTATTTAACTCTAGAATTTTTCTGCTATTAATTATAGATTCATATATCTTTAGTGGCTTATCTTTAATTTTCTCTTCCGCTTCACTTATTAGCATATCTAAAGTATATTTTTCTTCAAAAAACCTGGGAAAATATGTTTTCATTTTTTTTAAACCAACTCCCTTAAGGCCTTTTATATTATCAGAATCATCTCCTTCTAAGCACTTGAAAAACAAAGCATTCTCATGAGTATAGCCAAACACATCTTTAAAATTATCAATTGTTATTAATTTTCCGTCAGAAGGTCTAATTACAGAAACGTCTTCTCCTATTAATTGGTGGAAATCTTTATCACTACTGAATATTATTATATTTTCATCTTTATTCTTGTTTTTTACATATAAAGCAAGTAAATCATCAGCTTCAACATACTCAACTTCAACTTGTCTTACACATAACTCTTCAAGATAATTTTTAACATTTATCTTTTGTTTTAACTGACTATATTTTCTCTTACTCTCTTCATCTACTTCATCTTGAGTAAAACAATAAGACTCTTCATCCCATGATTTATCTCTATTAGCTTTATAGAGTGGATATATGTCTTTTCTAAATTTACCAGACATAATTCCATCCCATAAAACAACAACTCTATCAGGCATAGTTTTATCAACAATAGAGCGCAAAGAATCAAGAAACCCAAAAGAACCTCCACAATGCTCACCTTTAGAAAAAAGGTCTTGACGTTTCATGAAATTTCTTTTCAAATTCCAATTCCCATCCACTAACAAGCTTTTTAATTGCATAATTATTTATTTTTTTTCATATGTGAACACACTATGTCAAGCCACCCATTGTTTATGGATGAATTGTATGCACTATTGTTTTTTTATAAAATTCAGTTCTTGTTTTACATTTTAACGACCACAAAATAAACAACTATCTATTTTCATATATTATTTGTCTCCGTATTTGCTCCAATCTTCATCAAATCTTAACTCCCAACCATCTCTATAGTCCTTTTTGTAAGCATTTAAATCAGGTGTTGTATTTTTAATGAAACCATGAGCTGTACATAATATTTTATCTTTAACAGATATATTTGTTATATGATTTTTTTCAATTACAATATCAGTTTTTATTGCAAAAGAAACATCTATACCGTTTTTAGTTGCATAAACTTTAGTTGAGTTACTAATAATTCCACCCATTCTAATTACAAGACTAGCAGCTTTAATTATGCCATTACCACCATAAGGAATTAACTTAGTAACCTTAATGCTATCATATGCATGATTTATTATTAGTAAACTTGCACTATATGGAAATTCAGCTCTTTTTGTCGCAGATATTTGCTTCTCAATAACTCTATGTATTTGTTGAGTTAAAACTTTAGCAGTTTTCATAATAGCTCCATCCTCTTCTTTTTCAATTGCAACTTTTTCAGCCTTACTAATAACATTACCAATAGAATCTACTATTATTAAAATATCAGTTGGCAAATCGCCTTCTCTTTGGTCTTTTAATCTTTCTCTTATGAACTTACATATATCTTCAACTTCTTCAATCGAATCTACATACAACATATCTTCTTGAGTAATTCCCATCTCATTTGCATGAGACCAATTAAATTTCTTCTCAGTATTAATAAAAATAGGTAATATATTATTATTTATAGCTCCTTTGGCAGCCTCTAACGCTAAAGTAGATTTTCCTGAATCTGGGTGTCCGTACACCATTGTAATCGCATACATAGGAATTCCTGGCAACTGTGTTGTATCTTGATATGCTTGACTTAACACAATCCATTCATCTTCTTTATATTCTATTTCTTCTATATCTAAATTTTTCCTGTAATCATTAAGTGAAAAGCTTTTTTTCGCTTTTACTTTTGCAGATTTCTTTTTTTCTGTAACATCTACTACATCTACTACATCTACTGCGCCTACTGCGCCTTTAGATTTTACTTCTTCTTCTGAACTTTCTTTTAATGACATAATTATTTATATTATTTTATTTTTTTTATTATTAAAGTATTTAATTCCCATAAAATGGAATTTAAAAATGATGCACTTATAGTTACTAAAATCCATTCAGGAATACTATTTCCGAAAAAATACCAATAGATAATAGTTCCCCAAACACTTGACATACAAGTGCAACATAGTAATATTGGTTTTCCTAAATTTTTAGGAAGCTTTTTTGCTAACTTTCTTAATGGATAACCTATTTTATCATCATCAGTTATTGACCTCAAGCCTAAACAAAATAACGATATTAAAAATATTATCTTAAAAGAAACGTCCAACTCTATGTTGTTATTCAAAATCTCAATCATAATTATTATATTTAATTTTTAAAACTTATTCTAATCTTGCACACTACCATTTGCTTTGTCTAATATTTTAACAATAGCATCATGTGGCAATTCTATAAAAACCTCATTAAGAGGCTTTACTAAACTTCTTAAAGTTTTTATATTTTCATCATTAGGCGCTCCTAAATCATCTACCATAAGAGGTGACTTAATTGGTACTGGCGTTATGTTTGCCACATCAGCATCGGCTGGGAATTTTATCTCTAAATCATTTCCTTCATAAATGTCAGAGATATCTCCATAATATTTATTCTTATATAAGCTAGCTATTATATTTAATACCGTCTTAGGAAATCCCCACCACTTTGGACCTTCTTGTTCTCTTTTTCTTATTATTACAGGAAGAAAATATCTTGTTTTAGCTTCCATCTGTTTAGTTTTATCATCAGATGGTTGAGTTTTAAGATAATCACAAATAGGGCAAGGCCTATCGTATTGAGATGGACAAACCACCATTTTGGAATTTCCTATTTTCCAATGAAAATCAATTTTTTGAAATGCTTTTCCTTCAAGTGGAGGAACTATCCTAAGCTCTTCACCTTCTTCAGGAAGTTTCCCAGATTTCGGATTATAAGTAACCTCTTTTAGGTCTACTTTTTTTCTTTCGTTCTTGAAGCTATCTTTATTTACTTGGTCTACTTCATCCAAGAATTCTTGCACATTCATGCCTTTTGAAGCATTTTCTGAGTGCTGATTTGAGCTTATTCCCTCAGACTGTAAGCCTGAGGGAATATTGTTTCCTTCATTCATTTTTTCTCTTTTTTATAGTTTTAATTTGGTCTAATTAGCCATTGTTAGCCATGCGACCTTATAACAAACCCTCTATCATTAGAGTGTTTTTATAAATAGAAATCAATTTTAATTCCCACTACAAATGAAAGAAAAAAAACAGTAAAAAACAATAATATTTAGCGATTTTATAAAATACTTTTCAACTTATATTTTAACTTGTTGAAAAAAATATGTTTTATAAAAAATAAAATCAAATTCACTTAATTACATTCCATATAATTCCCCCCAGATAAAACCTCAATGTCAAATGCCATATCATTATATTTTGATAATATGGATTTAATTTCTTCAATTGCATTTAAATCTTTTGGAGACACATCTAAAACAAAAGAATCATGGACTTGAAACATAAAAGAAGATTCTTTATCCTTTAACCAATTTTTTACTTCAGAAATCTTATCTACCACTATGTCAGCAGCTGTTGATTGAACATAATTATTAAAAGCGGCATAAGACTTATTAGGCTTTATAAGAGTTCCAAATGGATTTATTATATATCCCAATTCTTTATATACATCATTTATATAGCTTGAGACATTTAATATTGGTTGTAAAAAATCTTTAACTCTACTTATTGAGCCGTCTAAATCTTCTACATTTGATTTTGATATTATATTTTTTAATAAAGCATCTCCTCCACCATACAATAGGGCGTGATTTATGTCTTTACCCAACTTTCTCTCTTCATCACTTAATTCATCTTTTTGAAAAATGGACTTTGCAGTATTTAAATGTAAATCTGAATTCATATTTTTTAATATAAATTCTTCATCTCTAGAGAGATACATAGATAATCTAGCCTCAAAAGACCTATAGTCAAATACGGCTATTTTACCGCCTTCATATCTAGATATTATCTGCTCTCTTATATTACTATCTTTTGGCAACATTTGAGGGTTAAATCCATCAATACAATTAATCCTACCAGTAATAGTTCTTTTATCTGAATATCTCAATATTAAATATTTTTTACCATTATCCCAACTGCACTTTAATCCATTTTGAGGTTTAAAGTTTTTGTCAAAATATATCTTATTACCTGATAGCCAAGAAGTGATTTTATCTTTCTTAGTCTGTCTTTTGCAAGAGTTTAGTTCATCATTAGTAATTTCATTATTTTCTCTTGTTATCTTCATTAATAAAGGTATGTTTTTATGCATATCTTTTCCTAAAAACATATTACTAAAATCTTTTGGCTCTATATTATAGGAGTATTTAGACCAAAATATATTTTCTGTAGTCATAACATCTCTAAGCTCATCCATATAAACATATCTAGATACGTTATAATAACTTAATATAGTACACTCTATTTTATTTATTAAAGAAGTTAATATTTTTTTATAATCTTTTCCTATAAATTTTAAACTTAATATACTTATTGCGTAGGTGTTTTTATCATTATATATATAACAAGCATCTTTGTGAAAATATATAAAAGACCTAATTTTAGGATTAATGTTATTTAGTATAAAATCTCTAAATTCACCATCTATAATAGCATCATAAGTAATGAGGTTTTTGTTAAAGAACTTTTTTATAGAAAAATTTAAAAATGACTCAATATCAGATTTAGATTTTGATTCATTTTCACTTAAGCTATAAGTCCAATATAATTTGTCAGTTATTTTAGAGTTTAATATAGATTGTTCTGGGTAATGTTTTTTTACATTTTCCCAACCTATAATTAAAGTTGGGATAATAAAGCTTTCTTTTAGAATTTCTGGCCTGTATACTTCTAGTGCAAAATTTTTATAATTTACACTAATGTAATCCTCATCCTCTGCAGTATAGGGTATTATTTTACAAATTTTTATCAGTTCGCTTAACATAAACAAGTTTGTATTATGCAAATATAATAAAAATTTATTAAAAATCAGTCTAACTATTTATCTGTATATGAAAATGACCACCAGTTCCCGCAGCGCTTAATCTTCTATATTCATCTATAAATGCACCAAAAGGTTTATATTTTTTCTTATAAGACTCAAGTATGGCAACTATATTATTCAAAGCTGTGTTATTTTGAGGACTTACAGTAAAGTCCATACCGTAACCAGTTTTATGCTTACTGTTATAACTTAGCTTTTGATGGTACGCATCATTACCGCCAGTAAGGGTAATTGAATAACTTGGATAACTTTTCTTAATAGATTCAAGTATTTCAATAATAACATTTGTAATGTCTACACTTATATCTCCACCATTAGAAATTTCTCTCCCTTTTTCTTTATATCCTAATTCTGTTAGTTTTTTTCTTAATCTATCAGCATTAGGAGTGGGTCCAGTAAAAGGAAGCTTCCCATCGCCTGAACCCCCTGAACTCGCCGAACTCCCCGAACTCCCCGAACTCCCCGAACCTCCTGAACCTGAGCTCTGTCCGTTTCCAGATGCTGGTTTTCCCAAATGTTTTTCCACATAAGCCAATAATGCTGGGCCCCTATCTTGAGCTTTATTCATACCTCCTAATGCATTTGATGGGTCATAGGAAGCTTTTACTGTTGCGGTACTTTTTCCTGTACCTGTATTGCAATGATATGCATAAAATACTGCATCTGATATGTTGGTAAAAGATATAGAAGCAGAATTGTTATTAATAGCGTTCCATACATCAGCTTTTGCTTGTGGAAATGTTTCAATTCTTTTTCTGAAAAATGCAATACAAGCTGTTTCTGCTGTTCCTTTTTTGTTTATGAGACTTGAATCTCCAAGTACGTCAATGCCAGAATCTTGCTTTACTTGCCAGTAGGCTGACTTAAAGGTAATTTGATTATACCCACCACCCCTGTACCTATATCCATCATAACCATCTTCGTATGGTCCTTTCCATTTATCTAATCTATACCATTGTCCTTCTGACTCCTTTCCATTATACCCATCGTTTCCATAAGTTTTTCCATAAACAATTTTACACAATTCTTTTCTACGTCCTTCAGTATCTGATTTCTGACCATTACTACTATTAAAAGCTTTTGTTGTATTTATTTTCCTAAGTCTTGGCCATGTTGCATAAGCTCTCTCTCGGTTATAAGATACATTTTCAAATTGTGGTACAAAAGCACTTTCTTTACTTATTATCGATAAAATACCTGCAATCATAAATTCGTTATTAATTCCCTGCTTAATAGCTTCGACTATTAAATCATCTATATTTCTTTTTGTTGTACTGTTAGCCAGATAATCAGCGACAGCTTTATCTCCAGTTCCAGTTCCAACAATATTAGATTGGCTTGGAGAATATGTTGCTCCTGTAGAGCTTAAAGCCTCTTGTCTCTTTTTCGCATCCGCCTCAGATTCAGCCACCACCTCGAAAGGCGCTTCTTTAGTAATTCCAGCCGCACTTTTATAATCATCTAAAGTAATTGGTAAAATTCCACCATAACTAGACGCAGCATATCTCATTTTTATACCTTCAAAATCAGTAGTCATATCATTTGGAGTAATAGTATGATTTACTTTTATTATTTGATAAAGACCAGTAAATATAGTATGATTCTCTAAATAGAAAAATTGCATAGGAGATATTTGAGCATTTCCTATAGTTTCTATTTTTGCTTTATAACTTCTTCCTTCAAAAACAGAAAGTAAACTACAATCAGTAGTAACGGTTCTTGAATTATCTTCATTATCCACTATTTTTTGAAGATTTACAATACTTTCGGCAGTTACCTTATTGTCATCAGTTGAAACAGTAACGTTTCTAACTATTTTATTTGACGGGTCACCAAACTTAACAGGAAATGCCTGTACTTCAAAATCTCTTGGGTCTGATTTTGCAGATTTTGGCTCTTCAGAATCTCCACTATTAAGAGACCTACTTTCTGGGGTCGGGTTGAAAAGGATTTGAAAGAAATTTCCTACTTTAGGATTTCTAACATGTGTTACTGGTCTAAAAATATCTTGAACGCATTTATATCTAGAATTCCCAGGAATTGGAAAAAACATAAAATTATTTTTTGTGCAAACTTGCTGAAATATATTTAATACTGTGGTATTTGCTTTTGCATTATATAATGATTCTATATTTATTATAGATTCCCCAACATTAATTGCTTTGTTTCCAGATGACTGAAGAGGGTAATCATATCTAAAATTTACAACTTCATTGCTTTCATCTGCAATAGATTCACCACATTGGGAATCACTGTCATTTCCGTCTCCTCCATATATTTTTTCTAACTCAATTGCTGCTTTGGGTGTTAAAGCTTTAGTGTCAGAGGTATTTATTCTTTTTCCACCAATAGAGCCTAAAATTTGCCACTGATGAAATAGGGAATGAAATTGTTGATAAATTAAATCTTCATGTTCACCAGCTTTTCCTAATATTTTTCCAAAAATTTCATTTGTTTCATTTTGTACACCATCAATTTTTGCATATAATCCTACGCAAAACTTTCTTAAAAAGACTCTAGTAGCATTACCATTTACCGATGTGCCAAACAAACTCATAGCTGGATTAGCAATCCCTGAAGCAACATTCCAACTCATACCATAAACCACAAAAGCCATTGGATTTGTTGTGGGATTTATTTTTTGAAAAACTTTACTATCTCCAGGCATATTGGGATTTTCAATGGTGCCACTTTTTTCATCAGTTGGCATCCATCTCGGAAACATTCTACTTTGTATAACTTGATTTGCAGCAATATATGTACGAGGTGTTTCTCCATCGGAACCCTTCAACATCTCAGATTGAGCTTTAGTAACTTTGTTGTCTGTAATATCACTTAAAGTGTTGGCTCCTTTACACCATTCATAATCAAGGTATTGATTGATAAAATCATTATCTTTCCAGAACGTTATACCTGCAGCCTCCTTCTCGTTGTTTTCAGGAAACCAAAAACCAACAGTGTCTCCTGCGGCGGAGCCAGGGTCCGTTAACATTGTTGGAGCATCTATTATATTAACCCCTAAAGGCTTGCTGTCTTCAGCGTTTTCATTTTTTTCTGTATCTTCCAGACCAGCATCTTCAGCATCTGAAGTTCCCTGTACAGGTTGTAGTTCTGCTAATTTAGCAACATCTGCCTCATCTCTAAACCAAAGCCATTCAAATTTTTCATAGCTTCCCGTTTGGTCAACGTGAGAAAAGCTTAATCCGTTATAATAAACAAAGGGAGCTATCGTATCATAAAATGAGGCTGTAGATTTCAAAGTAGGACGCGTAGGCTCTACCACCTTTCCTTCAGGAGAAATAGAATATCCTTGTCTTGTGCTTCTTCCGAAAAAAAGATAATTAGGACCAATAAACTGTTCTAAATACTCTTCAACAGTCCAAGCTTCAAAACCACCATTATTTAAATCTATATAAGTAGCATTAGTTCTATCGATTGCATTTTTTTCAGTGTCTATAATACCGAGCGAAATCATTGCAAGTTCAGTTGTAGATGTTACTATGTTACCGCCTCCTAATATTCTAGTGTCAAGACTCCAGCCATTTTCATCATTATCAAGTAAATCAAAGATTGTTTTTGCCCCATCAGTTTTCATCAACTGTTTATTGCCTATTTTTTTTACAAAAACTTGATTATTTATTGAAAGGTTCTCACCAGTATCATAATTAGCTCCCCCTCTCCATTTGGCTATATTAAAAGTTGCTCCTCGACCACTTGTTGTTCCATCAGTGTCTGCAATAAGGCTAGACCAAAATATACAAAAAGTTTTTAAACCCTCTAAGCTTTCTGACTCAAGTCCTAAAAGTATGGCATCAGTAATATTTGCCAAATCTTTATCGGCAAACTTTCTCATAGTTTCAGGATTAAGCGACCACCACCACTCGTTTGGATAATATCCTGGCCTATTAGGGTCTTGACTTTTAGTTATGTAGCCAGCTATACCAGCTCTTTTCATTATTATAGAAGCTATTTCTTTCCAGTCTGTTGTATTTAAAAATGGGTTTTCTGAAAGTATTTCTATATTATTTACTCTAAATTTTATACCATTATTTTGACCAGATGACGCAGCGTCTTGTAAGCTTCTATTTTGAGCTATTCCAAAAGATATTGCTGTTATAAAATTTGAAACAAATAGTTTTTCAAAATCGTCTGCTCCTGTATTTAAACTTTCCTGTACTGGTACCTGTTTTTTTACAGTTGGGTTTGGATTTGAAGGTTCTGGGTTTTTAATATCTATAAATTGCATAGGATAATATTGACCAATTATCTCATTGTCCTTTTCTAACTCCTCTCTTCTTTCTTTATTATTAAGATATCCCTGTTCACCAGCATCTATTATATATCCCATAATATATGCTGTATCTTTTGCAGTTCTTCCAAATATTGATTTTATAGTAGTTTTCTCTAACTCTGTTTCAAAACTGTCATATATTGATGCTTTTATCGCTATGTCTATTTGCTCTATATTAGCATCTATAATTCCATCTAATTGTTTAGCATCATTTTTTACTGCAGATTCTATTTTCGAATCTCCAAACTTGCCCTCAATTCCTTCTATATATTTTCCGCCTGACCCTTTAATTCCATCAAACTTAACT
>TARA_R110000868_G_scaffold37111_8_pt1 | contig 15429 bp, 6 predicted proteins | sample TARA_R110000868 | Tara Oceans TARA_R110000868 (sample SAMEA4397489) | marine metagenome | biome: Polar Biome; feature: [SRF] surface water layer (ENVO:00010504); material: water (ENVO:00002006), including particulate matter (ENVO:01000060) such as... | depth 5 m | reverse complement strand
ACAGCTATTATAGCATCATTCTGATCTGGTGTCTCTTCATATTCGAAGCGAGCTTCCAACTCGGTTTGCCAGCTTTGATCAGGGGAAAAAGCATATGCTTTTTGTAATTTTCTCTTAGCATATAGTCGGATTAACTCCCGTGCAATGTCTTTTACTTTCTTCTTGGTTTGAGCTTTTTTTCTCGCCCATTCACCAGATCCTAAACGTGTAATTCTTGGAGCAGTTCCTTCTTTCCCAGAATACTTTTGGAGTTTGTGAAGACTAGAAACATTCACGTATAAAAGTGAACCTTCTTGATAGTTGAGCATCACTACTTCTTGCTCAGTATCTTTTACTTGGATTCGTTTGAAACCTGCAAACTTCCCGATACCATAATCGACGTGGACAACATAATCGCCTATGCTTAAATCACGTAGTTCTTTAAAAGAAATCCCACCAGAATATCGGCGTTTTTTTACTTTTGGACGATGATATCGATTGAAAATCTGATGGTCTGTATACAAAGCAATTTTTGCATCAGGACTTATAAAACCTTCGTGCAAAGACTCAACTACAAGTCTATAATTTAATATCGGTTCAGGCTCTCCTAGTAATTCTTCAAAGCGAGTTTTTTGGCCGTCGTTGTCACAAAGTATAACGGTCTCAATACCTTCCTCAGAATGCTTTTTTATATCCTCCTTTAAAAGCTTAAAATTTCCATGAAAATCAGGTTGGGGCTTTAAATGAACCTCAAATACCTTCTTAGATTTCTTTTCACTTTCTGTTGAGCCAGAGTAAAGCTTGTACTTAAATCGTTCAAGTTCAGATTGAAAAGACTCAGGAGAAGTAAAAAGTACCTTTGGCTCAATGAGATCAGTATCACTTCGTAAAAGGTAATTTTCAGAAGCTTGTTCAAATTGTTTTTCTAATGAGTCAACAACTAAAAGTTCATCTTTGAATACAATCAGGGTGTTTTCATCAAAATAAGAAAGAAATGAATCTTTACCAGATTCAGGAAGATTTGAAAGGTCAGGTACAATACGCGCCTGATTTAAAAAAGAAATAGAGCGTTGGGAATCTGCATCAAATTCACGAATTGAATCAATTTCATCTCCAAAAAATTCTAATCGAATTGGATATTCTCCAGAGAAAGGAAACACATCCAAAATACCACCACGAATCGCGAATTCTCCAGGTTGATCTACGAAACGAACAGGATTATAACCTTGGTCAACTAATTGTTCTCTTAGTTTCTCTGGATCAATTTCATCCCCTTTATTAATAATAACACTTACTTCATCTAATACAGAAGGAGGGGCAACTTTTTCGAAAATTGCTTCGGCAGAAGTAACAACAATCGTAGACTTTTTACTTTGAATCTGTTGGAGTGCTTCAGAACGTTGAACTAGTAAACCTGAATCAACAATCTGTTCCGAATCATATGGCTTATGATTTGTAGATGGAAAGTGAATAACTTCAAACTCAGAAATAAGGCTTAAATCAGATTTGATGAAACGTTCATTTTCATCGGTATCTGTAATAATAACAATATTTGGATAAGAAGATTGTAGACTATCAATAGCAAATGCTAAGAATGAACCGATACCACCTTTTATTTGTACTGATTGATGTTCTTTAAGTACAGAAGGAATTCCCTTCAGAGTTTGATCGGCTAAAATTTTTGCCTTAATTGATGGTATAGACATTTTTAAAATGAGGTAAGCAACAACTTCTTATTAAGAGCGCTAAAGATACAAGTTCAATGACTTTATTGTGGAATTGTTTATCTCTTTTTTAGTACTGTGTGAGACCTTTTAACCAAATGCGATCGGCAATAAATCCAACTAAAAGAAGGGAAATAGAAATTCCTAAAAAGAATGGGTATCGATCTTCGTAATCGGTGTAAATAATTTCTTCAACTTTAGATTTTTCGAGTTCATCAATTTCGTCGTATATGCTAATAAGTTGTTCGGTATCCGTAGCTCGGTAATATTGTCCACCTGTGAGATCTGCTACTCTGGTGAGCATTTCTTCATCAATATTAACTTGAATATTTTGATATCTACGACCAAAAATAGGATCCTGAACAGGATAAGGTGCAGTTCCTCGAGTACCAGCACCAATGGTATAAATCTTAATCCCATAAGTGACTGCTAAATCAGCGGCTGTAACTGGGTCAATTTCACCCGCGTTATTTTGACCATCTGTTAGTAGAATGATGATTTTACTTTGAGTTTCGCTGTCTTTCAATCGGTTGATAGCAGTTGCAATTCCCATCCCAATGGCTGTTCCATCTTCAATTACTCCCATTTCTACTTCATCAATAAGTTGTTTAAGGAGTCGATAATCGAGTGTTGGAGGGACAACCGTAAAACTTTTCATCGCAAAAGTAACCAATCCAATTCGGTCAGATAGGCGTTTATCTACAAAAGCCTTAGCAACTTCTCGAGCTGCTTCAAAACGATTTGGTTTTAAATCCTCAGCTCGCATAGAAGAAGACATATCCAATACCATTACAATATCGATTCCTTCAGCATTACGCTCTACGGTTGTAAGTTTATATTGTGGTCGAGCAAGCGCTAAAATTAAATAAGTTAACCCAGTAAGGATTAGTGCAAGAGTTAGCCAATGAAGATGAGCTTTCCAATTACCTGAGATTCCCTCAAAGTATCGTGTTGATGAAAAGGTAAGTGAAGCTCTTTTTTTAGTGAAAAATCGATAGAGGTATATTCCAAGAAGAATTGGAATTATAGTGAGAGCCCAGAACCATTCGGGATTAGACCATTCCATTATTTATCCTCCTTTTCAATTTCAGTATCCAAATCACTTTTCTGTTCTTGCTGTTTGAATTGAAGCTCATACTCTGATTTTTTTCTAGAAATACGAGATGCATCAACAAGTTTAGCACGTTCTATAAAGTCGATAGCATATTGATGACAAGTCCAAGCATCGTCAAGAGTAGGTGTAAATTTCGCGAATTTCACCATATCAGAACGGTTAAGAATCATACGAGTTTGTTTAATCATTTCATGATCAACTCCAAAAGCATCTAAATATCTAAAAAGCTCTCTCGATGTCGATTCTAGGGCTGGGATATCATAAAGTTCTTCGTAGTAAGTACGAATAGAGTCACTTAATGCAGAGTAAAAGTATTTATAGTCTTTTGTGACGGGTAAATCATAATCATCTTTTAAGTATTTAAGAGTTGTTACTAATTCTGCTAGAGGACTCCTAAATGGAGCAAAAACAGGAGGTTCTTTTTCAGTTATTTTGTTCGCTTTTTGCTTAAAGGTGTAATATGCTAGCAATGCCGCAGCAATTAATGCTATGATAATAATGGTTAATGCCCATGGGAATCCTGAAAAAGAGAAAATCGGTTTAAGCGGTTTTAATTCTGCGTCTTCGGATGGAAGTACTGTTTTGAAGTATAGAGATATTGAATTTGTGAAAATAAAACTAGTGTCTCCTGCTGCAAGAAGTGCTATTCTAAGAGGAGGGAGGGTAAAATCCGTATTCCCAAAAAACTGTAATTGGTAAAGAACACTATCAGCAAAATCGGTTACTCTAAACTTCTGAGTTCTTATTAAATCAAGTACTGGTGGAAATGCAGTTGAATCGGGAAAAATTACTCGATCGTATGATTTATCAAGTTGAAGTTTTAATGAAATGTTAAAAACCTCCCCAACAGTAAGAGAATCTTTAGAAGAGGATGCAGAGCTATTTTGTGCAATTCCCTCAGACAGGAATAAAAATAGCATTCCGATAGTAAATAAGGTTGGTATAAACTTGATTCGAACAGTTCTCAAAATCATTAACAAAAAGCTCCGTCTGCTTTCATAGAATATTTAGACATATAAAATAGGGGATATCATACTAAATGTGTGAACATTTTTAACCGCAAATTTTGTAAAAAAATGGTTTCTATGAAAAATTGTGATAAATCCGTATTCTTTTCAGTTAAAAATATCTACAGTTTTATGTTAAAAAATTGGGTTAAAGGAATATTACAAAGTGTTGTAGTACTTGCACTTTTAACAGCTTGTTCTGTCTTTCAATCAAAAGAAGATTCTACTTTTCAAACACCTTCAGTAAAATTAGATTCTTTAATTGAGATCGACGAAATGGTAGCTTTGGATGAGTATGGATATGAAAAAAGGAATGAGGTAATTCTGGAAGACCGTGTTAAACGGAACGAAAGCTTATATATAATACTAAGGAAATTAGATGTTACTCCTCAAAAAATTCAGGAAATTGAGATAGAATCTAGAGGGAAATTTAGTTCAAAAAGAATTCAACCAGGTCAAAGGTATTTAGCTTATATAAATGAGGAATCGAGTAGTCTTAATCGGCTTATATTACACGATGATTTGTTGGATTATGTGGTGTTTAATTTTGAAGATGAATTAAAAGTAGAGAGAGGGAGAAAAGAAATAACCTCAAAAATAAAGGAAACATCTGGAGTAATAACTTCTTCATTATACGAAACGCTACTTGAGAATGGAGATGATCCATTGCTAGGAAATAAGCTTAGTGAGATTTTTGGTTGGCAAATTGATTTCTTCCGAATTTATGAGAATGACTCCTATAAAGTTATTTATGAACAACAATTTGTTGATGATGAGCCATATGGAGTTGGAAAGGTTTTAGCAGCAGAATTCTTACATAGCAACAAAACTTATGATGCTTTCTATTTCGAAAGTAATGATAGAGCTGGATATTTTGATAGGATTGGGAATGGTGTTCAAAAAGCACTTCTAAAAGCTCCGTTTACTTATTCTCAAAGAGTTAGTTCAAATTTTTCACATGGACGTTTTCATCCAGTTTTAAAGACCCGAACCCCGCATTATGGAGTAGATTATGCAGCACCTTTGGGGACTCCTGTTATTTCAGTTGGAGATGGAATTGTGTTGGAATCTCAATATAGAGGTGCAAATGGAAATATTGTTAAAATTGAACACAATAGTACATACACAACAGCATATTTACATTTGAATGGATTTGCTAAGGGCATTAGAAGAGGCGCTAAAGTTAAGCAAGGTCAAGTTATTGGTTATGTGGGTCGTACTGGGCGGGTTACAGGGGTACACTTAGACTATAGAGTATATAAAAATGATCAACCCGTAAATCCATTAACTGTTAACCTTCCTCCTTCAAAAGCTATTACTGAAACCGAAAAAAATAGTTTTTCAACTCAAGTAGAAAAGTATAGGTTTCAGCTAAGTCAGATTGGCGAAAGAGTATTAGCTGCTGCGTATTAATGCAAGAGATTAATACCGACTCATTCTTCGTTGGAAGAAATTCATTAAAGGTCGTACATACGATTTATTCGTAGTTAAATTAACAGCATCAACTTTCATCTTTAAGAGAGATTCATCGAGTTGAAGTTTGTGTATTTTTTTTCTCTTTTTATACTCTTTTCTAATTTTTTTATTTGAGGTATCAATTAAAATTTCTTTACCAGATTCAGCATCTTGAAAAGGAACCAAACCCATATTCGGTAGCTCATCTTCGAAAGGGTCGTTGATAATAATACTAACCAAATCATGCTTTTGATTTGTTATCCGAAGTTGTTTTTCAAAATTGTCATCTTGGAAATCTGATGCTAATACAACGATAGCTCTTCGATCTAAAAGTCGGTTTACATAACCTAAAGCATCAGCGATTTTCGTACCCCGACCTTTTGGAACGGTAGTATAAAGCTCTCTAATTAAACGAAGAACATGGGTTCGTCCTTTCTTAGGTGGAACAACTTTTTCTATGATGTCTGAGAACAGAACAAGGCCAACTTTGTCACCATTTTTTATTGCGCTAAAAGCAAGTACCGCAGAGATTTCTACGGCGACATCCATTTTTCTTTGATGGTTACTACCGAACACTCCACTGGCGGAAATATCGACACAAAGCATGAGTGTTTGTTCACGTTCTTCTTCAAAAATTTTGATAAATGGCTCCCCAGTTCGAGCAGTAACATTCCAATCAATTTGCCTAATATCATCTCCATAATTATAGGCTCTAACTTCAGAAAATGCCATTCCACGACCTTTAAAAGCAGATTGGTATTCACCTCCAAACAATGTGTTTACTAGACCTTTAGTTTGGATCTCAAGCTTACGGATTTTTTTAAGTACTTCTTTTGAAATCATAGTGCTTTTGAGAAATAATATAGTGCGAAGATAAACTTTTAGGAAGTAAAAAAGTGTAGTTTATAAAAATATCTTTAAAAATATAGTTTTATATATAATAATATGAATAATAAATAATATAATATTCATTCAATATGTTATTCATTATTAAGTTTTTCTTATAGTATATATTAGAAAAAATCAATTCTTAGATATATAAAAAGGCTATTTATGGTTAGAGATCTTTAATCTTAATAAGGGGTGATTAATAGACAAGATTAATCCTATCTAACCCTCATTTTTTCTACTTGGTTGTATTTTCATGATTGTAAAATTGTATTCAACAATCAATAAACCAAGTATCATGAAAAACAAATGTACTTTTCTAATAATAATCTTTCTGGGTTTGGCTGTGCAATCATTCGCGCAGCAAAGTAATGGGATTTCATCTGTTCTCGAAGTCTACAAAATCACCACGAATGCTGATGGTGAAGAAATTGCGATAGAAACTACTGAAGTATCTCCGGGAGATCTGATAGAATACCGGCTTAGTTACTCAAACATTTTGGGCAGTAGCATCACTCAACTTTTTCCAATACTACCGATTCCAATCGGAATGGAATATCAACTAGAGTCTGCTAATCCAAAGCTAGAGGGTGCCAGCCTCTCCAATTCTGGCAACACGTTCCAACGACTACCCTTAACTCGTCAAGTGCGACAACCTGACGGAACCACAGTTGAAGAAAAGGTTCCGAGCCGTGAATATCGAAGGCTACGCTGGATGGTTCCGTCACTACAAGCGGGGGAGCAAGTCATTCTTGTCGCCAGAGTTAAGGTGATAGATAACTAGTCTTATGGAAAATCAATCAAACAATAAATCAATAATTCAAAACCTATACAGGATTGAAAAAATGAAAACAAACAAACAAAGCACAATGCACAGCAAGGCGTTACGTCTTGTTGGATTGTTTTTGGTACTAGGGGTACTAATGGGTCTTTCATCTACGGATGTATTTGCTCAGGTACCACCAGCCAACACAACAATTGGTAACCAAGCGTCTGCTACTTACACCGATGGTGGGGGTAACTCGCGCTCAGTAACATCTAACACTGTAGAAACTGTAGTACAACAAGTGTATGCAGTTGATATTAGTGATGGATTGACAAAAACGGTAAGTGATGGAGGGCAAGTACAGTACCCTCATATTATTACTAACAACGGTAACGGACCAGATTCTTTTACGATTTCAGCTACTGATTCTACTGGTGGGACAGATATTTTCGATTTTGATAATATCTCGGTATATCCAGATGCAGATTTAGATGGTGTACCTGATAATTTTACAGTTATCAGTACTACTCCAACTATAGCAGCGGGTGGTTCATTCGGTATCGTAATTGTGGTAACAGCACCAGCAACCGAAGATGATGGTGATAACGCCATTCTTAAAGTCAAAGCTACAAGTACTGGTAGTACAAGTGTTTCTGACTCGGCTCAAGACGAAGCATTTATTCGAGATGGTGCAGTAATAGATGTTCAGAAATCGTTCAGCCAGTCTACTGCAAATGCTGGTGAGACTATCAAAGTTACGTTTAGGTTTAGTAACAACGGTAATGCCGCAGCTACTAATTTAGATGTTCGTGATCCACTTCCACTTAACATGACTTATGTTACAGGAACTGGTCGATGGAGTGGTTCTGGTACAACTGTTTTAGGTGATGTAGCTGGTTCAGGGGATGATCCATCGGGAATTACTTATGAGTTTGACGGAACAGCTTCTCAAGATTCTATTTTAGCAATAATTGCCAATTTAGGTGCGGGACAGTCTGGAACGTTAACATTCGATGTTCTTATTGGTTCAGTTTCAGGAACTACCCTATCTAACACTGCGCAATTTAGGTACGATTCTGAGACGTTTGTAAACACGAATACAGCTAGAGTTACTGTGGGAGATTCATATGATGTTATCATTGACCCTGATTTAGTAACAGTAGGGGCAGACACTGTTCAAAAAGCAGCAGTAAGCCAAGGCTCACAAGTAGAATTTGTTAACTCATTTAGAAATAACGGTACTACAACAGATGTATTCAATCTTACGATTTCTCAAATAGCAGATTCATTGTATCCTACTGGAACAACGTTTGTACTTCTTAAAAGTGATGGTTCAGGTGGTGCATTAAACCCATTTACTGATACAAACAATGATGGTATTCCTGATACAGGTCCTGTTTCGGCTGGCGCTGATATTGAAGTAATTCTTCAAGTAAATCTTCCTGCAAGTGCTGGTGGTAGTGGCCCATTTGTAATCGCAAAAACGGCAACGTCGATTAATGACGTAACTAAAAGTGCGACCATATATGATATGTTAAATGGAATTACTTCTAATTCTGTTGATTTGACTAACAATAGAGTTGTTGGGGGAGTTAACGTTCCAGGTGAAGGTGCTGGTCCTGATGGTGGCGGAGCTGCTGATTCTACTATCACAACAGATCCTGGTAATACAGTACGTTTCTCTTTAATTGTTAATAATACAAGTAGTACTAACAGTGATTCGTATGATATCTCACTAAGTGGTGGCTCTATTCCGGCTAGCTGGTCTGTAGTATTCAAGGATCCAAATAACGGTAACAGTATTATTACTAATACAGGGTCAATAGCTGCTGGTGGAAATAAAGAAATAACTGCTGAAATCATTATTCCTGCAGGATTTTCTCCTGGCGATTATAATGCTGAAATCAATGTATTATCACCAACAAGTGGTGCTTCTGATACAATAAGAGATCGTGTAACAGTAAGTACAGATCGTAATATTTCATTGGTAGCTAACCAGAATGGGCAGATTTTCCCAGGTGGTTCAAAAGAGTATGCTCATACCTTGAGAATTGATTCTAATGTGGATGAAAACGACTCTGGAACATCAAATCCTTCGTCTTTCCGAGTATCTGTTGCTAATTCACAAGCAAGTGGATTTACTGCAATTGTTTACTGGGATAAAGATAATTCTGGAAATATTTCTTCTGGTGATTCTGTATTAACTACCGCCGGTGGAACAGCAGGAAGCCTAGATGTACCTTCTTTTGGAAGCCTTTCTTTTGGCGATGAAATAAACTTTGTAATCAAAGTTACAGCGGGTACGGGTGTAAAAGATGGTGTTACCAACACCACTACAATTACAATTACTGATAACAACACTCAGGTTTCTGCGGTTGCTAACGCTGATATAACTAAAGTTGTAGCAGGTCTTTTAGTTCTAGAGAAGTCACAAGCTTCAGATACTACTGGATTCTTAAATGGATTAGGAACTGATAATTTCTCAATCGATCCATTAACAGCAGCACCAGGTGATTCTGTGTATTACAAAATTGTGATCACAAACAATGGTGCCGCTACGGTTGATGATGTTGAAATCGTTGATACCACTCCTTCTTATACAGTTATAAGAGGAAGCGTTGTGGTATTTGGCGATATCGATCCAGGTGGAGATGATCCTGCCATAACAGAACCAGGAGATGGGAACGCTGGTGCAATACGTGTGGAAGCAGCTGATCTAGCTCCATATGAAAGCTTTACAATCATATTTAAAGTTAAGCTAAACGAATAATTCTTAACCCAGACATGAGGAAAGGGGTGAAACCCTTTTCTCCTTTTTAAATAATTTAGTGCAGAAATTTTTCCAACATATCTCATTTATTTTACTGCTATTGGCAGTTATGGGAGAAGTGTATGCACAAGATACAAGTGGGCCCGCACCTGATGGGTTTCAAATAACTAACACTGCAACGGCTAGCTATATAGATACAAGTGGCGAAATAGTTGAGTTAGAAGCTTCATCGAATACTGTTGTTCTATTAGTTCGATATGAATTAGACATGCTTCCTAATAACACCGTAAAAACTTTAAGAGGTAGGACAGTTTCTTTAACGCATACTTTAACAAACAAAAGTGATAAAGAAATTACTATCGATTTGTCAATAAGTAATGAGACTGGAGATGATTTTGATCTCCAAAATATTAGGTTTAGCAATACAAGTAAATCAACCAATACAGCTCAAAGTAAAGTAATAGCTGAAAATTTAGCCACAGAAGTCTCTTTAATACCTGGAGAAAGCTTTGAATTTACTTATGCTGGTGAAGTAGACCAAAGTATCGAAGGTCAAATTGAATCAATAATTCAGATTATTGGCATTCCAAGAGAAGGGGGAAATACCGTAGTAAATACTGACACGATAAGAACCCTAAATGGAACGAAAATAGATTTACAAAAAAATCTAGATAATGAAGGAAAGGAACTTAAGCATGGCGATACCTTTACCTACACATTAAGAGGCGAAAATACAGGTGATATAGCAGCTTATGGTAAAGATATTTTAGTGGATGGATTTCCCCAAAATAAAGTAGTTCTTCTTGATTCTGTTCCAGCAAATCTAACATTTAGTAACTTTGAAAGTTTAGATTCTGGTATCCCTTTTTACCATACTTTTGGAAGTAGTGAATTTGAATTTCTTTCAACGTTACCTTCAGATTTAGAAGACATTGATGTAATTGGAGTATTATTTGATTCTATTGCTGTAGGACAATCGTTCGACGCCGTTTTTAGAGTTAGAATAAACGATGGTGCAATTGGGAAAATCTCCAACGTTGCTTTTGTAGATTATCTTGATTCGGAAGGAGATACTGTCACAACATCAGCTTCTGATTCTGTTTCTATTGAACTGGAGGGAACAGCATCTATTAATTATTTTACTGATGATGACTTCCTACAACCAACGAGTACCTCATCAATTGGCCAACCATTATACATTCAGGCAAATGCAAGTCTTTGTAATGAAAGTTCAACAAAGATAGAGAGTGTGACAATTGACATTGCTTCAAGCCTTTCTGGAGATTTAGAAACTTATATCGGTATTGAAACAGGCAGAAATACTGGAATATTTAGAATTCAAGAAGATGTTCCCACACGAAATTCAGTTGATTTCCCAGTATTAAAAGGAAATAAAATTCTTGAGGTAATGGTAGAAGATGAACTTGTTGCAGAATTGAAATGCACTGGTTTAACCCAATCTGGAGTAACAGGTAGAGTTACTGCATTAATAGTTGTAGATGTTTTTGGAACGGTTTACGATAGTGAGTCAAATGATCCAATTGCAGGGGCTACTGTACAAATAATTGATGTTACTGGACAAGGAAATGGTGGAAATGCAGGTGGTTTAGCTGCTACTTTTGCGGTTGATGGAACTACGCCAATCGAAAATGCTCAAATAACTGATGTAAATGGTAGATTCTCCTACCCATTTATATTTCCAAGTACATATAGAGTCGAAGTAATTCCTCCAGAAAAATATAATTTCCCATCTGAAGTGGGTCTTAATTTTCAACCGTTAGACCGTGAATTAGATTCTTTAGCGTCTTATGGATTGGAGTTTACTCTTGAAAATACTGCCCAAGCAGTAGATATTGATATACCTCTTGATGGTCAGGCGATTAATGTTTTATTCTCAGATAAAAAAGTAGATAAAACAACTGCCGAGATTGGAGACTATTTAAACTATTCGGTTGAAGTAAGAAGTGAAGCTGTAAATACAGTTCATAACCTAGTAATTGAAGATAAACTTCCTCTGGGTTTCGAGTATATAAAGGGGACAACGAGAGTTAATAGCATCAAAGCTGACGATCCAGAAGGAGGAAGGGGACCAACACTTACCTTTACTGTAGATTCTTTAGAAACAGGAAAAACAGTAATAGTTAATTATCGTGTGTTAGTTGGTCCTGGAGCTCAAAAAGGAGATGGAATAAACACTGCTATTGCAACATCTGATGAGCTAATTGCTAGATCGAGTAACAGAGCCCGAGTAGAAGTCGAGATTAGAGGTGGTGTATTTAGTGATGATGGATATATTTTTGGTAAGGTATTTACTGATTTTAATAGGAATGATATTCAAGATACAGGAGAGATTGGAATTCCAGGAGTTCGTTTATACCTCGAAAACGGAACTTATGTAGTTACAGATGTTGAAGGGAATTATACTATCTATGGAATAAAACCAAATAAACATGTCCTTAAACTCGATAATACATCTCTTCCAAAAGGAGCTACACTATCAGTTCTAGATAACCGACATGCTAATGATCCCTCAAGTAGATTTGTTGATCTTAAAAAGGGAGAGTTCCATCGAGCAGATTTTGCAGTTTGTAATTGCGATGAAGGCTCAATTTTAGAGGAAGTTCGAAGAAGGATTGATGCTTTAAGGGGGCAAAATAATGAACTTCAAAGTTCAATGAGCCAAAGTTTCAATATTGAAGATAGAAAGTATAATGGAGGATCATCAAGAAATCAGGCAAGTGGTACTATTGATGCTGGAAAATCAAAGTCTAGTTCAAGTACAGCTCTACCTCCTCCTGAAACAGCACAAGAAGAAGCAGAACGGAAATCCAAGCTTCAAGAAATTCAAAAAACTGATTCCCTAAATTTTATAGACGACTCTAGACCAAAATATACATTAGAAGAGCTGATTAGGGAAGAAGATAAAGAGCTCGGGTTTCTTAACATTTCTGATGGAGATACATTAAGTGTAACCCAAAAAAATATATGGGTTAAAGCACGGATTGGTGCAGTAATAGATTTCACTGTAAATGGACAGATCATACCTGCTTCAAAAATAGGTAAACAAGTTACTAGTAAAGAAGGTGTACTTGGTTATGAATATATCGGAATAGATTTAAAGCCTGGTAAGAACATATTTCAACTACTAGAAGTAGATCCATTTGGGAATATTAGAGGAGAGATAACCTACACACTTTACGCACCTGGTGAATTAAGTGAGATAAAACTTACAGTGTTAGAAAATGATATTCCTGCGGATGGAATCTCTAGAGCTCGAGTGCGTATTGAGTTAATCGATAACATTGGTATAAATATTGGGTCTGTACTACCAGTAACATTAGATTTATCTGATGGAGCTTGGGAAATTCAAGATTTAAATGCTAATGAGCCTGGAACTCAGATATTTATAGAAAAAGGATTTATCGAGTTAGATATTAGGTCTACCATTGAGCCAAAAGATGTTACAATAAGAGCTAATGCTGGAGTAATTTCGAAAGAGGCCAAAATTAGGTTTGTACCAGATTTAAGACCTTTGATAGCAGCGGGTATTATTGAAGGGACAATTCGTTTAAATCAACCTCTTAATATAAATTCGGCATCTGAATCCGACGGTTTTGAAAGAGAATTAACTGCATTGGCATATGAATTTAATACTTTCAAAGCCGATGCAAGAATGGCTTTTTTCTTAAAAGGTAAAGTGAGAGGAGATGTGCTTCTTACTGCAGGTTATGATTCGGAAAAAGCTAAAGAAGACCGACTTTTTAGAGATATACGTCCAGATGAATATTACCCAGTGTATGGAGAATCATCAATTAAAGGTTTCGATGCTCAAACCTCAGGTAGATTATATATTAGGCTAGATAAACAACGTACCTATGCATTATATGGAGATTTCATAACTCAGGAAAGAGATGAGAATAGGCAATTAGGAGATTATAGTAGATCTCAAACAGGTATTAAAGCAAACCTAGAAAATAACCTCGGAAACATTACGGCATTTACAAGTCAATCGGCGACTACGAATCGTGTAAGAGAATTTCAAGCACAAGGTCTTTCTAGGTATGTACTTCCTGATAACGATATTATTGAGAATAGTGAAATTATTGAGCTTGTTACATACGATAGAGAACAGCCCGAAGTAATTTTAGATGTACAAAGACTTTCACGATTTAAAGATTATGTGCTAGAAGACTTTTCAGGAACATTGATTTTTACAACATCTATTTCTTCTATTGATGATCAATTTAACCCTGTATTTATACGTGCAATTTATGAGGTAGAAAATACCGATGAGAAATATTTTATTGGCGGAATTAGTGGCGCTTTAAATGTAACCAAGAATCTAAAAGTTGGTGCAGGTGTAGTACAGGATAATAATCCAGAAAATAACTTCAATCTTGCTTCTGCAAACGTTGGTTATGAGTATGGTAATACAGAAATAATTGGAGAAATTGCACAAACTAATACTGATTTAGATGGAACTGGGAGAGCAGGAAGGGTTCAAGTTCAACATAGAGGAAAAGTAATAGATGCAAGAGCTCAGGTTGGAAGGTCTGGAGAGGACTTTGCCAATAAGGTAGGAACTCTAGGACAAGGAAGAACGGAAGCCAGAGCTAAAGGAAAAATTAAACTAACTCCAAAAACCAGTATTAATACTGAAGTTCTATACTCAGTTAGTGATACTTCAGATCAAAATACCTTAGGTGGAACGGTAGATTTACAACAGAATTTCCAAGGATTTAATGCACAAATTGGTATGCGTTATTCTCGAAGTGAAACTTCCACGAATCCTACAACAGAAAACACAAATTTAAAAGCTAAAATAACCAGTAAGCTTCCATTTATAAATAATGCTTCAGTATTCGGTGAGTTTGAACAAGATTTAAATGATGCCGACCGAAAGTTAATCGCACTTGGTGGTGACTATAGATTATTGAGTAAAGGGAAAGTTTATGCAAGACATGAATTTATTTCATCAGCTGGTGGATTAAATACACTCACAAGCAATTCTCAGAGAAATAATACCGTGTTCGGTATTAAAACCAACTATATGAAGAATGGAGAAGTTTTCAGTGAATATAGAGTTAATGATGCATTGGATGGACCTACCGGGCAAGCAGCAATTGGACTAAAGAATAGTTTTCAAATTAAACCCGGATTCACTGCAAATGCAGGATTCGAACGACAGTTTACTGTAAAAGGACCAGATGCTGGGGATGCAACCGCAGTTTCTGGGGCACTTTCTTATACTGCAAATCCAAACTGGAAAGGTACTACTCGAGCAGAAGCTAGATTCGCATCCTCAACAAATACTTATTTAAGTAGCTTCGGATATGGGCAAAAGATTTCAAGTAATTGGACGCTACTTGCTAAGAATATTATCTCATTAAACACAATAACAGATGTATCTGGCTTTAGCCGAGTGCAGGAAAGATTTAGAGTTGGAGCTGCATTTAGAGATATAGATAGAAATAGAATCGACGGTCTTTTTAGGTACGAGTATAAGTATGAAGAACAAAACACAGGCTTAGCGTTTATTCGAAAAGCGCATGTATTCTCTTCTCATGGTAACTATCACCCAAGAGATAGGTGGACTTTCTCAGGGAGATTAGCTGCAAAAACTTCAACTATTGAAGATGATGTTTCTTCTACAACGTCTATTTTAGAGCTCGTTTCAGGTCGAGTAATGCACGATATAAATGATACTTGGGATGCAGGTATAAACG
>TARA_R110000868_G_scaffold325463_1_pt1 | contig 15431 bp, 8 predicted proteins | sample TARA_R110000868 | Tara Oceans TARA_R110000868 (sample SAMEA4397489) | marine metagenome | biome: Polar Biome; feature: [SRF] surface water layer (ENVO:00010504); material: water (ENVO:00002006), including particulate matter (ENVO:01000060) such as... | depth 5 m | reverse complement strand
CTGTCAACAGGTGGCCGATCTACTTGGTTTTGCAGGTGAAGTCACTTTGGGGGCCGACTTCGCTAAGACTGTTCATGCTGCAATGGAGTTTGTACGGACTGGGACCGGCGGAAAGACAGCGTATCTCAAACCAGGTGATCTCATCGGAGAAGGACAACTCCCCGGTTTCCGTATTTATATTCTCGGTCCACCCAAGGACGATGAGTCACTTAAGAATCTCGGTTCCCACCAGTCCGATGAACTATATGGTATTGCCGCGTCATTGCGCAAAACGGCGGTGCAACACATCAGCGGCTCGACTGTGGATCCAGGCGATAATGGACTCCCCTTTGATATTCGATTCAATCAGTATGGCGAACGCCTTATACAGGAACAGTATCCAACTTATCTCACACCAGATGATGGATGGCGGCGAATTGATTATGACTGGATCGCTGGAGCCTCCGAGCTGGCGATCCAACTCGACAGCCTTACCAACAACACCAGCCTGGCATTGGCAATCGAGCGCATTGAGGACGGTAAGGTACTTCTGTTTCCCGCGGATGCACAATTGGGAAGCTGGCTTTCGTGGCACGATGAAAATCTCACCTGGACAGTGACTGACTCTAATAATGGTAAACGCGATATCGACGCGGCAGATCTCCTGTCTCGAACCGTTTTTTACAAAGTGGGACATCACGGTAGCCATAATGCTACGGCCAGAGGCAAAGGGCTTGAGTTGATGACTAAACAAGATGAACTCGTTGCATTCATTCCCGTTGATCGGGCGATTGCACTGGGACGAAATCCCAAGAATTCGTGGCAAATGCCCGCCCGTCCTCTATATCTGGAATTGCTGAACCGCTGCCAGGGACGTGTAGTGCGGGCTGACCTGGGCTGGGCTACGAAGGCAGTTCCAAAGGACAAGGACGATGTCGAGTTCGCATTCAAAGGGATGGGAGACGATAGCCAATGGACTGAATGGACGAAGCACCAGAAAGCCGCCAAGCACGTCACTGTGGATAATAAGTTACTGTGCTTTGAATACCTTCTCAATTGACATAGACTTGTCGAATCAGTCGTCATAATTCTTTCGTATTTATAGGTCGATGAGACATGGGATTACTGTAACCGTTTCACGAAATACACGGTCTATCAACGGGCATCGAAAGATATGCCTTTGAGAGTCATCAGTAACTGAATCACTGCCGGTTCAGCGTCGTCGGGGACGGTGGGCTTCGGGGTATGCCGCTTACTACGTCGTTTCGTCATGATCGTCTCCTTAGAATAGTCTATTGGAAACTCTCACAACAAATGGATCAAGTTAAGGGGAGCATACCACTGGAACTTACGAGCCATTAATTGCAGTTATGCGACTTGAGGGTACTTCCAAGGTTTGCTTTCAAAGGTTTGCTTTCAAAGATTTGTGGACAATACTTTGAGGGACATATCTTCCAACTGGCTTCCGCATTGTTGTTATTGCGTGGGCGGCTCCTTCAAACGTCATTCGCTATTTATCCAAAGTTAGACGAAATTCTAATTAAAGTTCGAACACATTCTGATATTCGTGTTACAGTTTTCTAACTGAAAACCTCTACGTTTACTGCCTGCCAAAGTATGGAAAAGTAATGCGAGCAAAAGAGCTCATATTGAAGCTTTGATTATGACATTGTAAGAAGCATCAAATCCAGGCCAGGGGCAGCACAGACAATCTGCGGATGGACCTACTACTGAGTCATAGACAAAAACAAATGGATCAAGAGAAGCAGAACTGGTGCTACTAGAAAAACCTGATCCACATGGAGTTGTAATGGGGTACCCCTCATCAGCATTATAAATCGAGATATTAAGATCAGCACCAGCAGCGCTATATGGGCAATAAAATTCTATGTATACAAGAGTGGCGGATCCGGAATTCTCCCCAGAACAGCTACCGAAAGGTGGATCAGGTTGATCTTCATAGTGACCTTTAGTGGTCCACCGAAAATCCATAGGCATTCCGGTATTATTCTTACGGAAGTAAATTGGAATAACTATCCCATCAGCACAGGCACCATTTGGTGAAGATGCATCAACAAATTGTGCGTATAGGACTTGCGGTAATACAACGGGTCCACAATTTACATCATAGGGAGGGTCGCACACGGGATTAGAATTGGGCATCTTTTTCTCCTTGTTAAGCTTTTAATGGTGATGGTAGTTCAAAGAAATGATGCTCAGCCGGGCACATTTCACAGACCGCTTCGATTTTCCGATCCAGGAATTCCCTAAGTTCTGCGGTCGAACAATATGGCTCCAGTGGCTGGTATCCGAGATATTTTTCCCATTCATGGGAAAGCTGGAATTTCCGATCCATTAGCTGCAAGTAAGCCACCTGGGGACACTTCCAAAGCTTGCCTTCAAAGATCTGTGGGCAATACTTGGATGGGCATATCTTCCAACTGCCTTCCGCATCCTTGTCGTCACGAGGACGAATATCGGCCCCTTCACCTTGAAACGTCATTCGCCATTTTTCAGAGGATGAGCGATATTCTAATTTAAATTTGTATTCATTCTGCCATTCATTTAAAAGTTGTTTAACCCCTTCTACTTTTTCTGTGTATTCAGGGCCTTTATGGTGGATCGAAACATGCAATTCACAACCGGTCTCTTCCAGAGCCTGGGGTAATTCCGGATGCTTGAACAGGCGAAATCCGTTTGAGACCAATACCAGCCTGGCCTCAGGCCATTGCCGACGACATTCTCGTACAATCTCTGTTAACTCCGGATTGAGTGCCGGTTCCCCGCCTAGAATCGAGAATTGTTTGGGAGCGATGCGCTGGCTCCAGAAACTCATCTGTTCCTTTAGCGATTCTAGAGAAATATTTGTACCTACATTCTCATTCGAAAAATGAGAACATGCCTTGCATGCCAGATTACAGGCATGAGTCACATGAATTTCCAGATTGTGGATTTTGTGTTTTTCAGGTTTGTTTCTGATCAGGGTTGGACTATGTCGATGTCGGTCCAGACTACCAAATATGCGGGGATGGCTGCCGTTTTTAATTTCCTGAAAATCACTTTGTTGCTGGGCGTGGATTTCTTTTCTTGCCTCTGTTCCAATCCCCGTTTCCCCGTTATTACTGATGCTGGAACTCACCAATCGCCGCAACCCCACTATCTCTTCTGAGCAATGGAAGCGGTACCCCGCGTCGAAGGCCCGTTGAATAAAATGAATGTCGGCTCCACAGTAAAAGTCCCGAAAGCCATTCAGTTCTGCAAAGACGTTCCTACGAATCACCATCGTACAATTGACTACCGTATAACCGTCTTTCCGTTTTACGGATCGGTGAATGGGGATTTCCTTCCATCGCTCCAGAACCGAATGATCTTGATTGCGGTAATCAACAAACTGAAGCATGCTTCCGCCAAAGATATCAGAACCAGTTTCTTCCAGTTTGCGGATGGAATATTCCAGTCGGTGAGGCAGGGCAATATCATCACCGTCCATGATGGCCAGATAGTCAGACTCGAAATACTGATATGCCTGTAGACAGGCGACATACGGACCTGCCGCCTGTTCCGTATAATAGGTCCTCACATGCGGCAGAAATTCAAACTGACCGACGATCGGATCGTCTTCCGGTCTGATACCATCGGCAATCAGATGTAGAACCAAATGATTTGACTGTTGATTTAAAGTCTGATTTAAGATGGACCTGACTGCTTCTTCCACATAGGGAAGTGCGCCGGCATGATAAGGCAATACCACATCACAGAGCGGGGTTTCCGTTTTACCTTGTGGTTGGGGATGAAGCGAGCTTTTCAGTTCACCATCTTTTAAATCGTGTGCGTTTTCAGCATCTCCCCAACCAATGCAAGTCTCTTCAACCTGGGCAGCGCGAGTCACCTTCATTCCTTTTCGAGTGCAGAAGTGGTTCCGGCGAAGACCACAGCGATGACATTTCAGTAATCGGTCGGATAAGAGCATGTTTTTCGCCGTTTGGTACTAAAATAAATACTTTAACTTAGTGAGAAAAGTATCAGGGCATCGTTCGATTATTGACACGAGCAGATAGATGACTGGTAAACACAGGGAATTGGCTGAGATCAGCAAAATCATCGCAGGGCTGGTCTGCGTTGTGATCATCGAGGTAATGCAGATTCCAGAGCCCCCTGGCTGCCTGTTCCGGAGTCATATACATATTCCAGCCCAGGCTGTCATATGAATCTTCCACTAGCGGAACTTCACTACGTCCATTAAAGCGTGCTTTCTTCAACCAGAGATACGCGTCCAGGTCATCGGTGAGAATCATCCCTCCCTTGCCGATCCCCAGGATTTTACTGGCCTGGAACGAGATACACATCATAGCTCCCGGTTGATACATTCTTGATGTAAACCGCTTGGCACAATCCCAGATGGGATAAGGCTCCAGCTGATAGATGCCCTTCCATTCATAGTCGCGAAACTGAATGGTTCCTCCCGCATGGATGATAGAATTAGGAACAGAAACATAGGTCCGGTTCGGGATGGTCACTTCCCCTACATTGAGATACTTACACGAAAGAAACAGTGCATTGGTGCAAGAGTCGACAGCCACTGCCATGGGAGCGCCGGTATACTCAGCGACTGCCTCTTCAAATTTCGCGACGATTTTAAATGGATTTGGTTTAGTCATGCTATTGATTCACACTCCAGATATTGGTGATATTTTGAAAGCCGAGCTTCTTAAATAAATTCTCCGATCGTTTGTTCTCAGGATTAATTTTGGCGTAGATGGTCTTTTGAGGGTGTTTTTTTAACAGAGCTGTCACAGCAGCCGTACCGATTCCGGTTTCCCAGTATTGTTCCAGTACGAAGACTCCCACTTCGTTTCTGATAGCAAGGTCGGTTTTTTCAGTACTACTGGTACGTAAAAAGACCTGCGCAACTAATTCTCCCTCTTGTTGCCACAGATAATACTCTGCGTTTGACTGTTTTCTGAGCCATTCACAGTGATCTGCGTAGGAGGGAAGTTCGTTTAAAGAAAACCCGGGTGTGTTGATCCGATCTGCGTTCTGGTAACGCTCGAGCAAGAGCTGATACGAGAACTGCAGATGTATTTCATTCTCAAAGTCAAATGAGATCAACATTCATGAATCCAGGATTGAGTAAGCTGATTTCTAGGTTCGTAGTGGTCGTCTTTTCTGCTGTAGCCTCTCCCACCACCGTCATCGTAAAGTTCATCGAGCTCTTGGAGTCGCCCTTCCAGAAACTGGGGGATGATATGAAACAGTCGTCTCCCTTTTGAAAGTCCAAATGAGGTGGTCAAATCCATGTGCACATGAGACTTTTCAAAGGGGATTTCGTTGGCAAATTCCTGGCGAAACCACATGATCCGCCCTTTGACGATATCGATCGGCGTGTCGGATTCAATAGGTTTATAATGCGGGCCGCAGCCTACCTGTGTGGACTCCTGATAATTCTTACCCTCTTCCAGAATAACGCCATATCCGCCCACAATGCGCTGGCTTTTTCCATGATCCGACATGAAATGAATCACGTCTTCGAACACACGATCATCAGCCGGTATCAGATCATCATCCATGCGACATATGAATTCCGTGTCGGCATACTGATACAGAAACTGCAAAGGGTGCCCATGCACGTTCTGATTCGAATTGATCACCCAGTCCACATAGGGATTTTCAAAAGGTTCGTCTCCATTGTTCCAGACATAAATGACCGGTGGGATCGTTTGTTTGCGGAGGCAGTCAATAATCTGATGCGTGTTCTTTGTTCGCTTGTAGTTGATTAAAACAACCGTGATTCGTTTCCCGGTATAGTTTTTCTCTGGGTACGTACGCAGGATATCATTGACTTTTCTGGTCTCCAGGGAATCATCGGCCAGATTTTGTTCGTAGATGCCATGATCGTTGGTAGAGCGGACGATCCACTGGTTGGGGTGTCGAATCACTTTGCGCGGAATCTTCTCCCGTCGTGCGATCCGCAATAAGGAGAGATCGGCCATATTGAAATCGATAAAATCGCTGAACTTCAATCGTAAATCCTCTGTATGGAAGCCCAGTGTTCCCGTGCCGACGATATCAGCGTTTGTATCCGCTTGTATTTCGCGCTGGAGTGGGTGGATGGAGATCCTGTTGAGGAATGAAGAGAGGGGACCAGTTTCCTTGAATGAAGATCCGGAAGCTCCCACCAGACAACGGTAAACGTCGATCCCTCGCTGCATTTGTTGAATGTAATTGGGGGGATAGAGCAGGTCATCGTCACAGGTAAAAACGTAACCGTTTAATGTATCAATCCAGTGGAACTTGGAATTGTCGCCGCGCGAGTTGTCTCCCAGAACGACTTCGATTTTGGGATGATTCAAAAAAAGAGGAATCGAAGCATAACCGTTCAAATGAACCTTCAACGAATCCACCTGCTTGATGAGAGACGAAACTGTTTTCGACAAAGCCGCTTCGCGACTGGGAATCGATGCCAGACAGGCTGTTACATTTTTATTTCTACGCAGGTCTCGAACGCTGCTCTTTGGGGAAGTGGAACGAGGGAGATCAGCAATTGGCATAAATACATCCTTGCATTGGTCGAGTGTGCCATACTCGCGGGGATTGATCTGTTCCTGAGTTTGCCACAACTCATACCGCCGGAATGACTCCTGGGCATTGGCTTCGCGTACTTCAGACTTATACCCAAATTCTGAATCATGGTTGGACAGGCTGTTGCTGCAGATGCGTCGTAGAGCCGTGATCTCTTCTGATGTATGAATCTTTGCCTGGGCATCACTGGGATATTGCAATCGCTGAATGAATTCGATGTCGGCCCCGCAAAACATGTTTCCGTCAAATCCATTGACGGCTTCAAAGATCTGTTTGCAGATGACCATCGTTCCGTTGATCACCAGGGGATACTTCAGGCGTTTAGGGAGCGTTCCGGAAATCAAAGTGGGGATGTTTTCCAGCATTTTGATGCTGCGGTCGCTGTGTTGCTCATGTGGATTGAGAAACTGCCGCATGGAAGATCCGTAAACATCGGCTTGCTGTTCGTCTAAGGCACGGATGGCTTTATCCAGATGTTCCGGTAGCATGATGTCGTCAGAATCGACGATGGCAATCGTCTCTGATGCCATGAAATGGAACAGACCGTTGGCAATTTTATAAGGACCGCAGTTTTGTCGGGTCTTATACCAGCGAATATTGGGAGTATCAGCATATTTCCGCTTGAGTGCTCTGTCGTCTTCTTTCGAACAATCATTTACAAGATGAATCAGCGGTTTAACATTTAACTGCCACAAAACGGAATCAATTGTCTGCTGTACCAGATGCAGATTGCGATAGTAGGGGATGAAAACATCGACATCGTAGCTGGCTTCCTCAGAACTGCAGGATAGGTAATAACGCCTGGGATTAACCAATTGCTCGGACCAGCAACTCCAGTCACAGAGACGTTTCCACTGATCGCCCATCGTTTTGAAGAAGAACTGCGCGAAGCCCTTCTCGGCTCGTGGGACAGAAAACACGTGATCTTTCAGCAATTCTGTTCGAAGTGCAATACAGCCAAAGCCGGAACCGCGGATCTCGGTAACCTGGTTTTCATTCGCTGCAGGAGACTGGATGTTTCTGATGCCTCTAAAATCATCATGTGACCAGACAAGTGCTTTTCCATCTTCAGGAGATACATATGACGCACTCACGCAGCCTACGTCTTTTGAGAACTGCTTTAGAAGTCGTTCAAGCACATCGTCGGGGGGAAGAACACTATCTTCGAGGATACAGCAATAAGGTGTGATGACGATCTCGCGTAATTGATTTAATACACGACATTTCGTCAGCTCACCTATTTGATTTGCAGTGCCATTTTGTGGTTGCCTTTCAGTATTAGAATCCCCTGCATAAAAAACGATATGCCGGACGTGAGGATAGTCCGTTGTTTTGATCCAAGAACGAACCTGTTTTTGGATACTTTCCGATTGACTGGTGTCGAACAGGATGAGTTGCAACTGATTTTTAGGCCAGGTTTGTTGTTTCAGAAAGGATTCCATCTGCTTCCAGGCTGAGGAATGACCTGTCAGATGAATGCAGAGAGTGATTTCCTGGCGGTTCAAACCGCTGGCATAAAAATAGCCTTTTTCGATTCGTATTGCCCGCGATCGCTGGCTTTTTTGTCGATCATGCACTCGATAGTTGAGATGTGATTTCTGTTTCTTGAATTTCCAGCCATCTAGTGCGAGACGCTGGAACATCCAGTAATCTTCTGATAGTAATTGTTCGTCAAAACGATCTTTCCAGGCATCACAGTTGAGTAATGCGTCGCGCCGGATCAATGAACCTGCATCGACAAAATTTTCGCGGAATAGTTTTCCAACTGTGTATTCAGGGAAGTTGGTCGTTTCTTCTCGACCGCCGAATTTGTGTAGGTCAGCGTAGACAACTCCTATGTTCGGATTTGTGAATTCTTGTAAGCCGTTTTCGATATAATCGGGTGGGATGGTATTATCGGCGTCTAAGAACAGAACGATGTCCGATTTAGTTGCGAGTAAGCCATCATAGCGGGAAAGGTGAGCGCGTTGGTTTTCGACACGGAAACATTGAACGCCTTGCTTTGAAAATTGATGAGCGATTCTTTTAGTGGCATCGGTACTGGAGTCATCGACGATGAGGATTTCGTCGGGGAAGTGTGTTTGGCTAAGAATACTTTCAATGGCTTTTGTTAGATAACAGCCATAGTTGTGGCAGGTAATGATGACTGCTGTAGAAATGAGATCTATGTCTTTGTATGTACAAGTACCATTCTGTTTGTTATTGCATTGAGTGCGTATCTGAATCCTTTCTGATAGTAGCATAACTTGATTTTTCTAATATCTTATAATTAACCCACGTCTAATATATTCAATCACAGAACAACCCAAGAATGAGTAGAGTTGATATATCATTCAGAGATTATTTCATATGTTATTTACAGGTTCCTAACCTTAACCCCGCACTTATTCTTTGATTTGTTGCACAACAAGTAAGTACTTCATCAAATTGAGAAATTAAAACCCATCTCTCTACTGCATTGCCACATTGATGAAAACACCAATAACGTTCGTCACCATTGGGTGCAATGTCACCTCCATCATAAATAAACTTTAAACAGCATCGTACACAATTAATAATTTAGAATGTAAGAAATGATAATGGGGCGGCTCCTGGATCCGCCGTAGACACACTAAAGGAAGCATAAACTGTGCCGAACAAGATTGGATCTGCCCCTTTTATCCTCTCCACTACAACCCAATCTACAGAATAAGTTTTTAGTCTTAGTTCGAAATCCATAAAAATCGACCGAATTATCATGGGTAAGTTAGAACCTTAGTTCTTCAAATCTGGAGAATAGTCGATAAAACAATCTGGTAATGCAACTTTCAACTGTGCAACTCCTGCCTTGGTTACTTGTGTGTTATTGAGATAGAGTGTACCTAAATTATCGAGGCCTTTCAGATGAATCAGCCCAGTGTCATCTACTTTCGTATTCTTTAGATTGAGATATTCCAAATTCGACAAGTCTTTCAAGTAAACCAACCCAGAACTACTCACTTGTGTGCCTTTGAGACTGAGTCTTTCTAAGTTTATGAGTCCTTTCAGATGGGCCAAATCGGAATCGCTCACTTGAGTGTTATCCAGCCAGAGATATTTCAGCTTTGTAAGTTCTTTCAGGTAGACCAAACCATATCCGCTCACCTGTGCGTTATCCAGCCAGAGGTATTTCAGCTTTGTGAGTTCTTTCAGTTGGTTCAAACCTGAATCACTCACTTGAGTATTGTTGAGAAAGAGACTTTCTAGATTTGCAAAACTCTTAAGGTGGACCAGCCCGGCGTCACTTATTTGTGTCCGACTTAGAACGAGCTGTTTCAGGTTCTTAAACTCTTTCAGACAGGCAAGATCACTGTCACTTGTGGATGTCCTATGCAAGTTGATACGTGTGACCGATTCAAATGGGATGAATTGATTGCTTCTTAGGGTGTCCTGGATAATTTCTGACGGGAAACCTTCCGTATGATAATCAGACTCCTCACTACTAACCTGACCTCCCAATGATTTGATCCGCTGGATGACCTGATAATTCTTCACTGGCTGAATTGTCATGACCGCAATGAGAATAAGAAATGCCAGAAATCCTAAACAGCAAAACCATTTAAAATAGTTAACACGTTTACGAATAAATTCAATTAGACTTCCCATCAGATCAATCGTTTCTTGGCTAACAACAAAACATTTAATCGGTCGGATTGAAGCGAGGAAACTAATACTTGCATCATTCACTAATGAGTAACAAGTACAAACACTCCAGCAATTTGTTTTCAAAATAACATTTGCTAGACTTTCAGTTCATAGTCGCTCCTGCTTCCGATAACACTGGATTACAAAAAGAGTGATCTATGCATGTTTTTGCCCCAGGAACACCCTTACTGGCGGGAAACAAGCATTGACAAAATGCGGCGCATTCAGTGTAGAGGTTTTCTGGAGTTGGAATACCAATTCCAGGGGGGGCACCGTTAACCCATTTATCAAGCATATCAAAAAAATTAAGCATACTTTCCTGACAACCAGTTGCTGGAAGCGTATCGTCTTTGCCACAACTACCAACACGCCCCGTTGCTATCCAGTACGAGCACCTTTTGTATGGGTTCCACCAATTATTCCATGGTTTATTCTTAGGATCGGAACAACAGCGATTTGCAGCCAGCCCCAAGTTCTTCGCAGTCGGCTTTTCACCAGGTGCCAATTCGCAATCCGCTGTTAAAGTCTTAGTTTCTGCTGTTTCAGGAGGAAGAGGATAGCAGTCGTAGCATGAACGGTTATATGAACAACAAGCTTTAAATTTGAGAGGCTTCCTCTGAGGTTTTACGGGAGCTTTCCTCCGAACCTGCTCTCCAGAAGGATCGCTATCCGACGGAATGAAGTATGCTAAGTATAAATTAATGCCATCTACAAATTGTAGTGGATCAGTGCTGATCCACCTGCCAATTGCTGGCTCATAGATTCGTGCACGGACATAATAGTTTCCTATTTCTTCATCCCAATAATATCCGACATTGCCGATCCAACGGAAGTAGTTGATCGTTGTACCAGTTAAAGTAATGACATTTCCCCAGGCGTTGTAGAGAAAGGTGTCAGTGACATTCTCTGCTGAATTGCTTAATTCGCTAGTTGAACCTATCCCGTCGTAATGATAAAAGTTTGTCGTTGAATCTCTGCGCTGACTGATAACGTTACCAAATCCCGTTGGCTCATTGGTATAAGCCGCCGTTGTTGTGCCGAGTTCGTCATATTCTTCAAGATAGCTTTCTTCGTCCCAAAGGTAGTTCGTAACTGACATAGGTTATAATTCCTTTCTGATACGTCTGTTATCTGCATTATACACCGAAGTAATCCGATTGTTATCAGGCTTTTGAACTATTGTTGGCTGATTTTCATAATCCCAGGTAGTGGTTGTTTTCCCTCCAGAAGGAGTTTCAACCACTTTTTGATTGCCATTCGCATCGAAAGTGAAAGTGGTTCGCCCTGTTGCATCTTCAGAATAACAAATTTGATTTGCTGCGTCGTAAATGGTTGTTGTTCGCGAACCAGATTCGATTTTTACCAAACGATTGCCAGTAGGGCCGTAAACGTAAGAGTTGTCATAACTATTGGTCCCTGAACGTTCTTCGCGTGTGAGTTGACTGGCGACATCATAGCTCCATGTTGTTGGGGTTCCTGACTTGTCAATAATTAGAGTCTGATTTCCGACATTGTCGTAACTATATCGAAAACTACTGATTGTCGTTGAGTCTGATTTTAAATTGGCAATAACTATCTGCTGATCAGCAGCATCATAGGAAATTGATGTTCGAGTCCCATTGGCCAGTTTCTTCAGAATGCGCCTGTCGGCAACGTCATAGGCATAAGAAGTACGTTCGGTTTGTGGATTGACCAAGGCTGTGATTTGGTTATTGGCATTATAGGAATAGGTAAATCTGCCACCATCGAGCACAACCATCGAAGATCTTAAACTGACAGAATTATAAGCATAGGTGATTTTTTTGTTATGTGGATTTTCAATGGTTTTTATCCGGCTTAATACGTCATATGTAGAAGTATACCTGCCAGTTGAATCAGCCATCAAAGTTCGGTTGCCCAGTTCATCATATTGAAAAGTTGCCCGAGAACCATCCGGATAATGTCGACCAGTAAGCTGACCTACTCCATCAATGCTATAAGTCGTTCGAAAACCACGCGCATCTACTCTGAGATTTTGTCTCCCAGCAGCATCATAGGAGTAGGTTATTCTTCTAAGTAGAGGGTCTATTTTTACGATTTGCCGATTTGTTAAATCGTATGTGAATGAGTTTCGATTTCCGTTTTGATCGATTAGAGCTATCTGATTGCTTACTGAATCATAGCTTACAGTAATCCTGTATCCCAATGAATTGATTTCAGCAATCTGACGTCCAAGTGAATCATAAATATTTGTAGTTATATTGTTGTTTGCATTAATTGATTCAATACGTTGACCGTTCGCGTTATAAGTATTCGAAGATCGATTTCCCAACGGATTAACGGTCGCCACGGATTGTCCTGCCAAGTTATAAATAACTGTCGTTCTACTACCGAGTGGGTTTTCATATACAATAGGCTGGCTAGCTGCATCGAACAAAGTAGATGCCCTGTAACCAAGTGGATCAATCATTGCAATGGCATTACCAACTGGATTATAGACTGTCGTAAAGCTGTTTCCTTCAGCGTTAATGTCGACAATTATTTGCCCATTGACAGCATAGACGAAAGTGTTCCTTTCTCTTAAAGGGTTAATGTTTGCAATCTCACGGCCAGCCGCATCATAAAGAGTTGTAGAAACTGATCCAATTGAATCAATTGATTCAGTTTGTTGATCTGCCAAGTCATAAATATATGAAGTACGATCCCCTAAAGCACTAACTGTAGCAATCCGGGAACCATTGGAATTATATATTGTAGTATTGCGATTGCCCAAAGGGTCAATTTTTGCAATGACGCGAGAATCAGAATCATAGATTGTTGTATTACGATTTCCTAAAGGATCAATCTCACAAACTGATTGGCCTTTAGCATCATAAATAGTAGTATTTCGTGCGTTACGCGAATTAACTGATGCAACAGGATTGCTTACAATATTAAAGATTGTCGTTGATCGATTTCCGAGAGCGTCGATCTTCGCAATTTTTTCCCCAATCTCGTCATAAATTGATGTTAAACGGTCCCCCAACGCATTTACACTTGCAATTAATTGTCGATTTTCGTCATAAATTGACGTATGGCGATACCCAAGAGGATTCACCGTTGCAACTGGCAGACTGAGTGAATCATATATTGTACTGAAACATGCTCCCAGAGGATTGATCTTGGTAATTTGACGACCGAGAGAGTCATAGATAAATGAAGTTCTATTACCAAGAGAATTTATTGCTACAATTGATTGTCCGTTCTCGTTAAACACAACGCTGCTTCGGTATCCTAATGGATTGACAGAAGCGATAATGTGTGAAGCGGCATCATAGATAATTGATGATCGTTCATTTTCAGGATTAACAGACACAATTTCACGACCGGCTGAATCATAAATGGTCGTCCAGCGATATCCAAGAGGATTGACTTCGCCAACAATCTGGCCGGTATTATTGTAAACTGCTGTTGAACGATTTCCTAATGAATTAATTAATGCAATTTGTTGGCCAGCTGAATCATAAACTGCTGTATTCCAAGCATTTATTGGGCTTATTGAAGCAATGCGATGTCCTGCAGCGTTATACACTATAGTAGATCGTTCTGATAACGCATTTATTTCAGAGATAGTTCGATTAGCAGCATCGTAAATGGTAGAATTACGATATCCCAAAGGATTGACAGTGCTGGATTTTCGATTCAGTGGATCAAACACAGTCGTTCTACACGCACCAATCGCGTTTTCAGCGGCAATCCGGTTTCCAGCCAGATCGTACGAATAAGTAGTTCGATTCCCTAGCGCATCGATATTAGCCAAAACACGATTCACACTGTCGTAAAGCGTCGTAAATCGATTCCCCAATGCATTGACCATAGCAGATCTCAATCCCAGGGAATTGTAGCTGAAACTGGTTCGATTATTTTCCGCATCGATGGTGGCGATGAGCTGATTGGCCGAGTTGTAAACACCAGTAGAAATAAACCCGAGCGGATTGACAACGCGGATCTGATTCCCGCGGGAGTCATACGCATAAGAAGTCCGGTTCCCCAAAGCATCAATCTGAGCTTGGACCGTTCCCTCCACATCGTAGACAGCCGACGTTCGATACCCCAGAGGGTTTACTGTTGCCACCCGTTGTCCCAGGCTATTATAAACATAGGTTGTACGGTTACCGGCCGGATTAACCATCGCTGTGATCTGATTGGATGCATTACGGACGTAGGTCGTGATTTCATTCAGCGGGTTGGTGACCGCCACATATTGATTTTGCGCATTGAAGGTAAAGCTGGTCCGATTCCCCAACGCGTCGATAGAGCCGATTTTGTTACCCGACGTGTCATAAACGTTCGTGTTACGGTTTCCCAATGGATCAATGGTAGCCAGGATCTGCCCGTCCGTGGCATAGACCGTTGAGAATCGATTCCCCAGAGCATTGATGATGGCAATCCGTTTATGATCCGCATTCCAGATCAGTGATGTCCGATTACCACGTTGATCAATGGTGGCCGTTGTGTAACCATCATCGTCATAGATATAGGTAAAGATCCCTCCATCAGCCTGGGTAATGTTTTTGACGCGATGTGTGCGATTACCAACCAAAGTATGTGTAATGGATGTCCGTTTTCCTTCCGGATCAACAACGGCATTCAGCAGGCCATCATTCCAGAGAATGGTGCTGCGGTTTCCGAGGGGATTGATCAGACCTGCTGGAGTGAATCCGGCATCGTATAGATAGGTGGTTACATTACCAAGAGGGTCGGTGATCGTATTTTCGAACAGCGAATAACTGTAGCTGGTAATGGCACCGGTAGCTTCTTCGACTTTGGTCACGCGATTGCTGGAATCATAGGTGTAAGAGGTCGTGTTTCCTTCTGAGTTCTGGTACGCCTTGACGCGATGGCTGCTATCATAGGCAAAGGTAGTCATACTGCCTGTAGGACTTTGAGTTCGGATCAAATTCCCATTCGAGTCAATCGTGTAAGTCGTGATGCGATTACTGGAATCGGTAATGCTTTTCAGTTTGTCATTGACATCATAACTGTAAGTCGTGCGTCCCAGTTTGGGATCGACAATACTCGAAAGCAAATCTCCGTCCCGCAGGACGGTCCAGATCTCTCCAACCGGCGAAAGCTTCCTGGCAAGCATACCTGAGGAATTGTACTGGAACTGCATGCCGCTGGGCTGGGTTTCAGTCCAGGTTCCGTTTGAATTTTTCTTGAGGGAGTTATTGGTACCTGATGGTGCCGCA
>TARA_R110000868_G_scaffold69568_3_pt1 | contig 15433 bp, 11 predicted proteins | sample TARA_R110000868 | Tara Oceans TARA_R110000868 (sample SAMEA4397489) | marine metagenome | biome: Polar Biome; feature: [SRF] surface water layer (ENVO:00010504); material: water (ENVO:00002006), including particulate matter (ENVO:01000060) such as... | depth 5 m | reverse complement strand
GGTTTCAAAAGAGTTTCTAACTGCAGCAACAAACTCATGAAGTTTTGACGGCGCCAGAGCGAGCTGTTTGCGTTCGCCATCGCCGATCAGCGCTTCCAGGAAGGCCTGTTCCCATTGTGGGGTAAGGGCGAGCACCGGAAGATTGCCGTTCGGCGCCTTGTTGCTGTGACAGATCTGGCGCGAAAGACGGCTGCGCACATGTTCAACAATCGGCTCGATTCGATTGGTTGATGAACTTGATTCGGCGACGCCCTCGATAATCGTCGCGAGATCGCGAATCGAAACGCGTTCGCGAATCAGTGATTGCAGCACGCGCTGGATGCCGGCGCGGCTGATTTGCGACGGGGCGATATCGTCGACCAACTTGCGGTGCTCCTTGGAGAGTTTTTCGATCAGCTTCTCGACTTCGGCATAGGAGAGCAGGTCCGACATGTTGTCGCGCAGCAATTCGGTCAGATGGGTGACCAGAACAGCGGCCGGCTCGACAATCGTGTAACCGCGGAAAGAGGCTTCCTCGCGAAGATTCTCGTCGATCCAGGTCGCGGGCAGGCCGAAGGCCGGCTCCTTGACGTGTTCGCCGGGCAGTTCGATCTGCATGCCAGCCGGATCCATGACCAGAAGCTTGTGAAGCTGAAGATTGCCGCGACCCGCTTCGAGCTCCTTGATCCGGATGGAGTATTCCAGATTGCCCAATTGCATGTTGTCGACAATGCGCACGGCCGGCGTGACAAAGCCCATTTCCTCGGCGAGCGAACGGCGCAGCGCCTTGATCTGGTCGGTCAGCTTGCGGCCGTCGACATCATTGATCAGCGGCAGCAGGCCATAGCCGAGTTCGATCTTGAGCTCGTCCATTGCCAGGCTGTCCTCGATCGGCGCCTCGCCGCCCTTCGGCGTATGGGATTCCACTTCGGCCGCGTTTTCGGCCTCTTTTTCTGCCGCCTTGCGTTCGACGATATCACGGTTGAACCAGGCCAGGGCGCCGGTTCCCAACCCCATCAGGGCGAAGGGAATGAAAGGCATGCCGGGCAGGACACCGATGATGAAAGTCGCAGCCGAGACGAGGCCGAGGCCAGCCGGGTTGGCGACCATCTGGCCGAACAGGGCCTTGTCGGCCTGGCCATCAACGCCAGCCTTGGAGACCAGCAGGCCGGCGGCAACCGAGATGATCAGGGCCGGGATCTGGGAGACGAGGCCATCGCCGATCGTCAGGCTGGAATAAGTGCCGGCGGCTTCAGCGAAAGGCATGCCCGACTGGGCGACGCCGATAATGATACCGCCAACCAGATTGATGCCGGTAATCATCAGGCCGGCCATGGCATCGCCACGCACGAATTTCGAGGCACCGTCCATGGCGCCGAAGAAATTGCTTTCGCCTTCGAGATCCTTGCGGCGCTGGCGCGCCTCGTTCTCGGTAATCAGTCCGGAGGAGAGATCGGCATCGATCGCCATCTGCTTGCCGGGCATGGCGTCGAGGGTGAAGCGCGCCGCGACTTCCGCGATACGGCCAGAACCCTTGGTGATGACGACGAAATTCACGATCACCAGGATGGCGAACACGATCACGCCGATCACGACATTGCCCTGCATCACGAAGGCACCGAAGGCCTGGATGACTTCGCCGGCCGCATCGGTCCCCTCGGCACCCTTTGACAGGATCAGCCGCGTCGAGGCGATGTTGAGGCCAAGGCGCAGCAGGGTGGTGATCAGCAGAACAGACGGGAAGGCCGAGAATTCCAGTGGTCGTTTGATGAAGAGCGCGGTCATCAGGACCAGCACAGCAATCGAGATCGAGATCGCCAGCGCCAGATCGAGCAGAATGCTTGGCATCGGCAGGATCAGCATCACAAGGATGCCGAGAATGCCGACGGCCAGGGCGACATCGCCCTTCAGCACACGGTTCAGGAAGGCGCGCGGATCGAAGGCGTCGCGATTGGCGCCTAGCGGCCCGGAGGCTGGGGTATCGACCAAGACTTATCCAATCACGCGGCGGAGGCGCCCAGGGCGGGCTGGTTGGGCTGGGGAACCGTGACACCTTGCTCGGTATAGAGTTTGAGCTTGTTGCGCAGGGTACGGATCGAGATGCCGAGGATATTGGCCGCATGGGTGCGGTTGCCGAGACAATGATCGAGCGTGTCGAGGATCAGATCCTGTTCCACTTCCGCCACGGTCATGCCGACCATGACGCGCTGGGCGGCATTGGCGGCATCGGAGGCCTGACGCACGGCGGTATTGCCCGAACCGGAGAAGACCGAACCGTCGGGCATGCGGATGGCATCGGGGCTGATCTCGCGCCCGGTCGCCAGCAAGACGGCGCGGTGCATCGCGTTTTCCAGTTCGCGCACATTGCCGGTCCATTCGCGGGCGACAAGGTGAGCTTTCGACGCTTCCGACAGTGGCAGCGGCTCGACCTGGTTGGCTGAGGCGTATTTGCGGATGAAGTGCTCGGACAGGGCGAGAATATCGGCCGGACGCTCGCGCAGGGGCGGCAGCGCCAGATTGACGACATTCAGGCGGAACAACAGATCCTCGCGGAAACTGCCGTCGGCGACGGCCTTGCGCAGATCGCGGTTGGAAGTCGCCAGGATGCGGATATTGACCTTGACCGGCTTGGTGCCGCCGACCCGGTCGATTTCGCGTTCCTGGATGGCGCGCAGTAATTTGGCCTGCAGGCGCGTATCCATTTCCGAGATCTCGTCGAGCAGCAGCGTGCCACCATCGGCCTCTTCGAATTTACCGATCCGGCGTGCAATGGCGCCGGTGAAGGCCCCCTTTTCATGGCCGAACAGTTCGGATTCGAGCAGGTTTTCCGGGATCGCGGCGCAATTGACCGAGATGAAGGGCGCGCCGGCGCGCTTGGACTTGGCGTGGACATGGCGAGCCATGACCTCCTTACCCGAGCCACTCTCGCCAGTGATCAGAACCGAGGCATCGGAACCGGCAATGCGGTCGGCCAGGGTGATGACGGTCTGCATCGATGGATCGCGGGCGATCATCGGGCGTTCGTCATCGGCAATGGCTTCGAGGATCGCAGCGATCAGATCGGCATCCGGCGGCAGCGGGATAAATTCCTTGGCGCCGGCCCGGATCGCGGCGGCGGCCGCTTCGGGACGGACATTGACGCCACAGACAACGACCGGAACGATAATCCGTTCCGCTTCATTGGCGGCGATCAGGGCCTGAATATCCAGCGAGAGGTCGACCATGATCAGGTCGGCGCCGCGCCCGGCCCGCAAATGTGCGGTGGCTTGCTGGATCGTGTCGACCTGCGACACGGAGGCGCCGCGGTCTATCGCGATTTTGGTGGCGGTGTGCAATTGCCCACCCAGGCTTCCGACGATCAGGACTCGCATGATGTCCGCTCCATTGTGTTCATTGTCTCAAGCTGCCGCTTACGCAGCATCCCCGTCCTTGATGATTTCGGTCATGGTCACGCCGAGGCGATCATCGACGACGACGACCTCGCCGCGCGCTACGAGCCGATTATTGACATAGATATCGATGGCCTCGCCGATCTTGCGATCGAGTTCGACCACGGAACCCGTGGTCAGCTTGAGCAGGGAATTGACGTCGATATGCGCCTTGCCCAGCACCGCTGAAATATTGACCGGAACATCAAAGACCGGCGCGAGATCGGCCGCGCTCTTGGCTTCTTCCTCGATCATACCCTGGCGCGCCGGTGCATTTTCCACCGGTACAGGCGCTGAGTCCTTGTCGAGTTCTGGCAGGTCGAAACTTGTATTGTCAGGCATGGTCAGCCTCCTTATGCCGCAGACGCGCTGGCGGCGGGATTGGCCGTCGCGGGTGAAACGGATTCTTCTTCGGATGCGGCCGCGAGCCAGCGCGCCACGACTTCGCCCAGACGGGCATCGATTTCAGCGGCTGAACGCTCGATGGCGCCGGTCGCCCATTCCAGGCGCACATCGGCGCCGCTCATCTCGGCATTGCCACGTACCCGGATGGCACCTTCAAAACCGAGATCGCGCGCTGTGGCTTCCAGCCGTTCGGCCAGCAATTCGACCAGTTCCGGCGCGCAGCGCACGGACAGTCTGGGCTCATCGCGCAGGTCCTGCACGGCTTCGGCGGCCAGCTGCTCGATCGTGTCGACCGGGTAGGTATTGAGCGCTTCGCCTGCAATCTTTCGGGCCGCGGCGAGGGCCAGTTCGGTTGCGCTTGCGCGCAAGGATGCGGACTCCGCAGCGAGACGCGACAGGATGATCTGCATTTGTGCGCCGATGGCCTGCAGCGATTCGGCGCAGCGCCCTTCCTCGAGCTCACGGCCTTCCTCGACACCCCACATGCGCGCTGCATCGATATCATCCTGGGTGAAAAAGCGCTTATAGCTCTCGCCCTCGCGCAGGATTTCGCCGTCGCGATCGAACTCGGTGTCGAAATCAAATTTCGTCGGGCTCATGACCGGGCCATCCTCAATAAATCAATTCATCGTCGGCGCCGCCATCGGCGAGAAGGATCTCGCCCTTGGCAGCCAGGTCTTTGGCGAGTGCAACAATGCCCTGCTGGGCGGTGTCGACATCTTTCAGGCGGACAGGTCCAAGCGAGGCCATGTCTTCGCGCATGATCTTGGCGGCCCGCTCCGACATGTTGGAGAAGAAGAGGTCGCGCAGGCTGTCGGAAGCGCCTTTCATGGCAAGGCCCATCTGGTCCTTGTCGATGGCGCGCATCAGGGTCTGGATACCGCCCGGATCGAGCTTGGACAGATCCTCGAACACGAACATCAGCGAGCGGATCTTCTCGGCGCTGTCGCGATTGCGTTCTTCCAGCGCGGCGAGGAAACGGTTCTCGGTCTGGCGGTCGAAATTATTGAAGATGCTGGCCATCATCTCATGGCTGTCATGCTTGGAGGTCCGCGCCAGATTGGACATGAATTCATTGCGCAGCGTCTCCTCGATCTTGTCGAGTATTTCGCGCTGGACCGGCTCCATCCGCAGCATGCGGGTGACGACTTCGAGCGCGAAATCCTCCGGCAGGGAACCGAGCACGCGCGCGGCATGTTCCGACTTCACCTTGGAGAGCACGACCGAGACCGTCTGCGGGTATTCATTCTTGAGATAATTGGCGAGCACGACCTCGTTCACATTACCCAGCTTGTCCCACATGGTGCGCCCGGCAGGACCGCGCAGCTCTTCCATGATGGTGTCGACTTTTTCGCCCGGCAGGAATGAACCGAGCAGACGCTGGGTTGCTTCGAACGACCCCATCAGGGACCCGGTCGAGGACATCTGGCCGACGAAATCGACGATCAGCTTTTCAACGGCTGCAGCCGTGACGGTGCCCAGATTGGACATCGCCGAGGAAACCTCGCGGATCTCCTCCTCATCGAGATGGTTCCACAGGCCGTGATCATCTTCGCCCAGGGCAAGCAGAATGACGGCGGCCTTTTCCGGGCCGGTCATTTTGCTGGGATCTTCAATCGCTCTGCTGCGGTCAATGGCCATGTTTATCCCTCATGGAGCCAGGTGCGCAGAATCGAGATCGATTCTTCGGGATGGGAGTCGACGATGCTCGCGACCTTCTTGACCGACGAAGCCTTCACCTGGCCGTCAATCTTGGAAATATCGATGCCTTCCTGAGCGGCTTGATCGGTGTGGGCGGCCGGGTTTGCACCGGGCAGGGCCATCGGTGGAGCGGCACCTTCGATGCGGCCACCACCACCACCAGCGCCGCCGCCTGCGAGGGCGAGGCCGGCCGGCATGGCGCTGCCACCGGCGCCTTTGACCAGAGGCCGGGCAACGAGGAAAATTACAAGCAGGGCGGTGATGAACATGACGGCGATTTCCGCGACGCGCATGATGTCACTCTTGGAGAAGCTCAGGCCCGAAGTTGCCGAGGTGCCGAGCAATGGATCGGCGCGGGCAAATTCCATCTGGGTGACGGTAACCGTGTCCTGACGCCCGCCGACCTGGTTCACATAACCCATGGCCGAGCGCACGAGCGCCTCGATCTGATCGATCTCGGCCTGGGGACGCTGACGCCATACGACGCTGCCATCTTCCTGAGTCTCCAGAACGCCATCGACGGCGACGGCGACGGAGAGCCGCTCGATTGCGCCGGCTTCCGTAACCTGGGTCCGGGTCGTGCTCGATGTCGCATAGGTAACGACATCATTGGTGATCTCGCGATTGGAAGTGTTGCCGCTATTCGTGCCGCCGCTGGAATCGGCATCGGGCAGGTTTTCCGAGGCTGAGACGCGATTGCCGCCGGCCCCATCCTGATCGAGGCTGGTTTCGCTGTGACGGTCGCGCGTCTGAACGACAGAGCCATCGGGATCGTAGGTCTCGGAGCTCTCCGAAACACTGCGGCGATTGAGTTCGGCCGTCACCTGGACGCGGGCCGCACCGGTGCCGACCACGCCTTCGACCAGATTGAGAATGTTCTGACGCAGCTGGCTTTCAATGCCGGTCTGGCGTTCGTCCATCATCACGCTTGTCGCCGAGCCTTCGCCGCCAACGCTGGCGAGCTGACGGCCGCGATCATCGGCGAGCGAGACATGATTGGGCTCGAGACCGGCGCCGCTGGCGACAATATTGCGGATGACGCGGACCTGCTCGCCGTTCAGCGTGGTATTGCTGCTGATGGTAACGGCAGCGGTCGGCGCCTGCTGATCACGGGCGAACAGGCGCCGTTCCGGCAGGTTGAGATGGACGCGGGCCGAGGTGACGAAGGCCATCGACTGGATTGTGCGGGCCAGTTCGCCTTCAAGGGCGCGCTTGGCATTGAGGTTCTGAACAAAGCTGGTCTGGCCGAAGCTGTCTTCGCGGTCGAAGATTTCATAGCCGACCGAGGCACCGCTCAGCGGGCCGCCGGATGCGACGCGAACGCGGGCCTCATCGACCTGGTCGCGCGGCACATAGATCGCGGTGCCGCCTTCCTTGATCTCGTAATCGACATTCGCCTGGTCGAGCAATTGCGCCGCGGCGGCAGCTGCGGCCGGGTCGAGACCCGAATACAAGAGCGATTGCGAGCCACTGCCGACATTTCCGGAGAAATAGACCAGCGCTGCGGCCACGCCGGCGGCGAGCCCGAAGATGGCGGCGAGACGGCCAATGCCGAAAGTCCTGAGTTGATCGAATAGCGCGTTCACGAGTTATCCTGCCGATTCGATTGCACGCAATTTGCGCGAACCACTGGGCAGAATTTTCCTACCTACCTCGTAAACGAGGACTTAATGCCGGGACATCCGTGATGTATCCGGTCCGGGAGGGCAGGTGAGACAGGTGTGTTTTCTTATGCGACGCACGTGAAAACGACGGCCCTCTGGGAAAAGGGTCGCCGTTCTTGCACAATTTGATGGGGGAATGCGCTAGCGGTAGTGCTGCAATCGAGTCGTACGCAGCCCGGCCAGGCCGTGCTTGTCGATTGATCTTTGCCAGCCGAGGAATTCCTCAACGGTCAAAGTGTAGCGATCACAGGCCTCTTCCAGCGAGAGCAAGCCACCGCGAACTGCCGCGACCACCTCCGCCTTGCGCCGAACCACCCAGCGCTGGGCGCCGGGATTCGGGAGGTCTGCCAGAGTAAGGGGGCTACCATCCGGCCCGATTACGTAATTTTCTTTTTTTTGAAGGCGCGGCTGCATGTCCGGTCCCCGTTTGTTTGTTTGTAGGATCAACATACGGGACGGGTTTTAACATCCGCCTAAGCTACTGGGTAAATTTAGGTTTAACGGCTTTCCTAAAACCCGCTCATATAAATTGACCTGTGCAGGCATAAAAAACGGGCCCCGCCAGCTTGGCGGGGCCCGTCATTTACTGACCGCTGACTGGCGGCTTATCGCTTCATTCTGATGGCTTCATCGAGCATCTCGTCGGCGGTCGTAATGATCTTCGACGAGGCCGAATAGGCCCGCTGGGTGATGATGAGATTGGTAAACTCGGTTGCCAGATCGACGTTCGAGCTTTCCAGGGTCGCCGCAGCGAGATTGCCCGCCGAGCCTACACCGGCAGTATTGAGCGTGTAGGAACCAGAGTCCCGGGTGACGCCATAGGCACCGCCGCCGAGCGCTTCCAGACCATCGGCATTGGCGAAGGTCGCTACCGGAATCTGGTAGATCTTCTTGACGATACCATTGGTGAATTTGGCATAGACCATGCCGCTGGCATCGATATCGACACCGGAGAAATCGCCGAACGGGGTGCCGTTGACCGAGGTCGCTGCCAGCGCACTGGCGCTGTCGAACTGGGTCAGGCCGCCAGCCGCGCTGGATGGGCCGCCCAGGGCGAGGTCGATCGTCTGCGCGCTGATGCCCTCGGCCGCAGCCCACTGGACGCCGGTTGCGCCGAGTGCGGTGGAATTGTTCGAGGCGAGGAAGTTGAGCGAGCTGGAAATCGTGCTGTTCGCCGCGTCGAAATTGCCATTCGAGTCGAAGGCAATGATCCCGGTGGCGATCTGACCATCCACCAGGCCGGTGCCGGTCGTCACTTCGCTGGCCGGGCTGACATGGAGTTCGGCATGCCACTGATTGGGTGTCGAGGATTTCAGCATCGACAGGGTGATGGTGTGCACGCTGCCCTGCGAATCATAGATCGGGATGCCGAATTCGACATCCGGTGTCAGTGCGCCGGACGACATGTTCGTGGTCGAAACGCCGGCTGCATAGGTCGCCTCGGAGGCGGAAACCGCCTGGCTCGCCTGCAGATTGGCGCTGAGGCCAACTTCGGTGGTGGCCTCGGCGGCACCGCCGACGGAAACCGGGTTGATGATTTCCAGTGAGCTCAGGTCTGACGGGTCCGCATCAATCGTACCGTCAGCCTGGACCGGCCAGCCGGCCAGGTAGAGGCCGGCCGAGTTTTGCAGATAGCCATTCGCGTCCGGGTGGAAGCTGCCGGCCCGGGTGAAGGCGACCGGATCGGTGGTCGTGAAGCCCCGGGTGTTTTCACTGACGACAAAGAAGCCGTCGCCGGATACGGCGAGGTCGGTCGGCGAACTGCCCGGTGCGAGCAGCCCGCTTTCGCTGATCTGCAGCTTGGTGGAGCTCATGATCCCGCCGGCCGCGAATTGTTGCGACGTGCCCTGGGAGCGATAGAGCGGGGTGAAAACGGCCGTCGCGCGCTTGTAGCCGACCGTATTCACATTGGCGATATTGTCGGAAATCGCCGCGAGGGCGCTCGAATTGGCGAGCAGGCCGGACGCGCCGGCGATCATTGCGGAATTGATGCTCACGATAAGCTCCTTGTTTGTGTTTGTGATTATTTTTGGAGCGTTCTGCCGTCTTGTGAGGCCGGTCCATCCTTCTGGCGGTCCGGGTCAGGCCTGGGGCCTGCTGATGTCTGCGAATGCTATTCCTGTAGTGCGAGGACCGAGGAGAGTGGAACTTCCACCCCGCCCATTTTGACAACCACTTCGGAACCCGAAAGGTCGATGCCGGTCACCCGGGCGGAGGCCCGGATTTCGGCGGTGATATTGGCGCCGTTCTGGGCGGCGGCGTTGATTTCGAGTGTGTAGACACCGTCTGGCGCGGTGGCGCCGGAGGAGGTTTTTCCATCCCAGTTGAAATCATGCCGCCCGGTCGTGGTCTCGCCCGTGGTGCGGTAGACGATGCGGTCGCTTGAATCGCGGATGATCATCTCGGTGGTTTTGGAACTCTCCGGCAGCTCATATTGCCAGTTCGCCGCACCGTCCTGCAGGCGGCTGTCCGGCGTCAGGGCTGTCGCGACGCGTCCGATATAGCCGACCGACGAGGTCTGTGCGGCGGCGGACTGGACGATGAGAAGGCTTTCGAGATTCCGGTTCTGGGCGATCTGCTGCTCAACGCCGGAAAAGGAAACGAGCTGGTCGACGAATTGTGTCGAATCCAGCGGATCGAGCGGGTCCTGATTCTTCATCTGCGAGGTGAGCAGGGAGAGGAACATCTCGTAATTGCTGGCCAGGCTCGTCTGACTCGCATTGAGCGACGGGCTGGTATCCGTCACCGAAGTGATTGCGCTTGCCATGTTCGTTTCTCCTAAACCCTGAGGTCGACGCCGTCGCGCCGCGACAGACGAAATCCGTATGCGTCGGCCGGACCGGTCTCGATTTCGGCGGCAAGATCCTGCGCGCTCTCATCGTCCTGTCCATAGACATTGAAATGGTTGCCCTGCTCGGGCTCGGCCGATTGTCCGTCGCCGCTGCCCTCGCTGAGCTGGAAGGTCAGGCCCTCCTCCTCGAGCTCGAGCCCGGCCTCATTGAGGGCGCGTTCGAGATCACGCGTCGAGCGCTGCATCTCGGCCAGCGTGTCGCCGCGTTCGACCGTCAGCGTGGCGTGGACCTTGTTATTCTGGCCGAGCTTCAACTGAATATCGACGCGGCCCAGTTCGGCCGGATCGAGCCGGATCCCGAATACGCGCGATCCATTGCTGTATCGCTGCGATATCTGGGCGGCGAGCTGGCTTGCGCTCTGTTGGGTGAAGCGCGGCGCCTGGCTGGCATTCGCTTCGGCCGAAGCCGGCGCGGCTCCACGCAGGGAAGAGCCTCGCGTGTCGGTAATTGTAGTCATTGCCGGATCCATGCCCGGCGTTCCGGCCCGCATGCCATCGGTGGCGAGCGGTGCAGGAGCGGCGGCAGGCGTTTGCGGCAGGGTGATCTGGACATCGCGATTGGCGGCCGCGGCATCAGGGCGCGGCGCCGATGGATTGGCTGCGCTGGCTTGAGGTTGCGGCGAGGCAGCGCCAGCCTGCTGCTTGGCATTGGTCTGGCCGACGCCATTGGCGGAAGACTTGCCCTTGGAACGGGTGGCGGCGAGTGCGTTATCGCGTTCGTCCACGCCCTGCCGCGCCTGTGCGAAACGTCCAGCTGGGGCGGTGTCGGAAACGGCTGCATTGGCGGTGCCGGCAGCGAGCGATTGGGCGGCCGCCGTGTTCGAAGCACTGACGGCGCTATTGGCGGTCACGGCGGCTTCGGCTGGCGTCGTCACGGGCGTTGCGGCCTGAGCAGGAGCAGGAGCCGGAGCTTGGCCTTGCGTGGCATTCACGGGCGGATTTGCATTCTGTCCCGCCGGATTGCTGCCGGCGGCGGCGCGCGCATCGCCATTGGCGGTCGCCGGGGCGACGCTGCCTTCGGCGGAGGATTTGCCTTCGCTGCTCGCATCAACGCTCTTTGCGCTCGCGGGTTTCGCTGCCGTCTGAGCGGCGGCAATTTCGGGTGTCGGGGCGCTGGCTGTGGCGGTCGTGGCCGGCGCAGCAGCGGTGTCCGCGACGGCCGGCTGGGTTGCAGCGTTGCCGCTGGTGCCGCCCGTCTGGCCAGCCGCCTGCGCTGCTGCACCGAGATCGCCGACGAATTCCGGACCGCCCTGGTCGCTCCACCCGCCGGCTGAGTCGAGGCGGGGCGCATTCGGATTGGCGTTGGTCTGGCCATCGGGAGCGGGGCCGGTCTTTGCCATCCCGTCCTTGGCAGGTGAGGCGCCGCCGGTCTCGCTGGCCACGCCCTTGCCTGCGGACTGACCGGCTGCGTCATCATGGTGGTTGCGCGTCAGGACCGGTTCCGCCGGCGGCGTCATACCGACAAGCGCATCGAAAGCTGAATCGTCACGAGAGGTGTTGGACGTCGATGCGTTTGCCCGATCGGCATCGGAACGCGCAGACGCGGACCGCGACGGCGTCGCCGAACTCGACTGGAGGAAATCTGCACCTGGTGCAATCGCTGGCATAGTCAAACTTGTCCACTCGCTTGGCACGCAATGCGCGCCATGTCGTTGAAAGGGATCGCAAGCTTCATGCCAGCGGACATGTCATTTAAAATGTTGATTTTGCACGTTAATATCTAGGTAAGACAGGTAAATGACGGATTCGACCCGGCGGATTATGCCCGGTGGTGGGCTGAAGCTGCCGGGCGGGGTGATGGCCGGGCTGGCACGATGGATCGCCGGTTTTTGCCGGGATTTGCCCTGTCGCCTGCCGCATTCACCGACTTGGCCCGCCGCTTGCGATTAACCCTGTAGGACGTCCATCCATGGCGGATGTCGGAAAGACATGGTTACGCATGATTATGAGAGCAAAAACAGGTTGTTGGATCGAAAGTCCAGACTCCATCAAGGGCGCCGGAGACCGCTTCGGGCTCGGCAAGCCTTGCCGGAGTGTCGGCAGTTTTGACCACCTTGCCCTCATTTCCTGCGATGTTTCGAGGATCGCAATATGTCGCTGAACGGTATCATCGGAAGCGCGCTCTCGGGGCTGACCGCGAGCCAGGCCGGATTGAACTCGGCCGCCAATAACGTCGCCAATGTCAACACGCCCGGCTATGCGCGCACCCAGGCTGTGCTGCAGGCCCTGAATGTCGGCGGCGTCGCCATGGGGGTGCAGGTCGTTGGTGTTTCCCGGATAGCCGACGTCTATCTGCAGGCCGCGGCGATCCGGGCGATCAGCGATGGCGAGTCGGCGAAGATCCAGGCCGACGGCCTCGACAAGGTGCAGTCGCAATTCGGCAAGCTCGAGGATGAGGGCTCGATGTTCGCGCGGCTGAGCCGGGCCTTCTCGAGCCTGTCACAGGCCAGCGTCGACCCGGCCCAATCGGTCGCCCGTCTGTCGGCTGCTGCTGATCTGCAGGCCTTTTTCGATGAGACCAGCCGGCTTTCAATGATGGTCAGCGACCAGCGCAAGGATGCGGACTCCCAAATTCAGGCGGCGGTGTCGCGGACCAATGAAATCCTCAGCGAATTGAGCAGCCTCAACGCCAGCATCCAAAACCTCAGCGTGGCCGGCGGCGATACGTCCGGGATTGCCAACCGGCAATCGGAATTGCTCGATGAACTCGCGGGCTTCGTTGATATCCGCACCGAGACCAAGGCGGACGGCCGCCTCGTGATCCGCACCGGCGACGGGGTCGCCCTGGTCGAGACCGGCGTGACGCAACTCGAATATACCCCGACCGGAAGCGGCGCATACGGCGTGAGCTACGGGCAAATCCTGGTGCAGCCGCCCTATGGGGCCGAAGCGAAGGCGCTCACGGGGCATGTCGCGAGCGGCAAGCTGTTCGGGCTGCTTGATCTGCGCGACCGCGTCCTGCCCGAGATCGCCAATGAGCTGGCCGAACTCACTTCCGGCGCGGCCGATGCCCTCAATCTGGCGCACAATAACGCCTCGTCCTATCCGGCACCCCAGACCCTGTCGGGCCGCAATACGGGCCTGGTCGCGACGGATCTGCACAATTTCACCGGCGCAACGACCCTGGCGGTGACCAGTTCGACCGGAACCCTGGTCAAGCGTGTCGATATTGATTTCGACGCCGGCACGCTCAGCGTTGATGGCGGTGCAGCCGTCGCGCTCGGCACTACGGTCGGCAGCCTCACCACGGCGATCAATGCCGCTCTCGGCGGCGACGGCACAGCGGCCTTCGCCAATGGGGCGCTGACCCTGGCGGCGAGCACGGCCGGTAATGGCCTCGCGAGCCTGCAGGATGCGACGAATCCGAGCGATCGCGCTGGCCGTGGCTTCTCGCATTTCTTCGGGCTCAATGATCTCGTCTCCTCGACCCGTCCCGGCTTCTTCGAAACCGGCCTGTCTGGCGCCGACACTCACCAGTTTGCGACCGGCACTTCGCTGACCTTCCAGATCACCACCCCGGATGGCCGGCCTTCGGGCACGGTCAATATTCCGATGGTGACCGGCGAGACGGTCGCCGATGCGATCACAGCGCTGAACAATGCGGCCACCGGCTTGGGCCGCTATGCAACATTCTCGCTCGATAGTGACGGCAAGCTCAGCTCGGTTCCGAAGACCGGCTATGCGGATTTCGACCTCACGCTGACCGGCGACGACACCAGCCGGGCGGGCTCAGGTGTCTCGTTCGGGCAAATGTTCGGCGTCGGCCTGAGCGCAACGGCCGGTCGCTCCGAGATCTTCTCGGTGAGCAGTGCCATCCGCTCCGACTCATCGAAACTGGCGCTGGGTCAGCTCAATATTGACGGCACCACGGCCGCCGGCGATCTGGTTCTGACCTCCGGCGACTCCCGCGGTGGCCAGCTGCTGCAATCGGCAATGACGACGCTGCGCAGCTTCGACGCCGCCGGATCGATCAATAGCGCCAATTCCACCTTGCAGGATTACGCCGCCCGTCTGGCCGGCAGCATCGGATCGCGTTCTGCGCGCGCCGCGAGCGAGGCGGACTCCGCCGAAGTGCTCCGCGCGACGGCCCAGACCAAGCGATCGAATGTGGAAGGCGTCAGCCTCGACGAGGAATTGGCGTCGATGACGCTCTACCAACAGTCCTACAACGCCTCGGCGAGAATGCTGCAGGCGGCCAAGGAAATGACCGACGCCCTTATGAGTATTGTCTAGGAAGCGATTGAACCATGACGCGGATATCGACTTTTGGCGCTTCGCAATCGGCCCTGATGGACCTGATGCGTGCCCAACAATCCCTGTTCCAGGCCCAGCAGGAGCTGAGCACCGGGAAGAAGGGCGCTGATCTCAAAGGGGTCGGCTACCAGGCTGAGACCATTGCGGCGAGCCGCGGTGCGCTGTCGCGCTCGAAAGCCTTCGAGGAGGCGGCCTTGCGCTCGGGCATCCGGCTCGACGCGCAAAATGTCGCGCTGGAACGCTTGTCGGACTCGGTTGGTGAATTGCGCTCCGCGATGACGTCGAAGGACGGCACTTTCGTGATGCAGGAAATCACCGATGCCTTCTATGGCGCGATCAACGCGCTGAACAGCCAGCATCTCGGTGCCTACATGTTTGGCGGCACGCGCGACGACACCAAACCGATGACGATCAGCAGTCTGGCCGAACTCGCGGCTCTGCCGGCGGTCGGCGATGCCTTTCAGAATAGTGATCTGGAGCCGACGGTTCAGGTCGACCAGAATACCAATGTCACGGTCGGACGTCTGGCCAGCGATATCGCGACCGACATCATGGCGTCCTTCAAGCGCATCGCCGAATTCGAGGCGGGCCCCAATGGTCCCTTCGTCGATCCGATGACTGATGCCCAGCAGAGCTTCGTCGTTGGCGAGTTGCAGAACATTGTTGCGGCGCAGACGGGCATTATTTCGGTGGTCGGCATGAATGGTGTCATGCAGGCGCAGATCGAGAGTTCGCAGCAGAGCCAGAAGGACCGGCAGGATTTCCTCACCAGCATGATCAGCGGAATCGAGGATATCGACATGGCCCAGGCGGCGACCAATTTCCAGACCGCGCAAAACGTGCTCGATGTCTCGGCCAAGACCTTTGCCACGCTGACGCAGGTTTCGCTCCTCAATTTTTTGAGGTAAGCCTCGCCCAACTTCAACCGTTTGCTGCGGGCCTTGACCCCGCTGGAGGCGAATATGACTGCACTCGATACCGGCCGCGCCATGGCGCGCGCCGACGATCTTCTCATCGATTTTGGCCTCGCCGGCGATCCGCTCGGTCTGGGCGGCAATCCAGCCGACCACCGTGTCGTCGTGGCGATGTCGGGCGGGGTGGATTCTTCCGTCACGGCAGCCGTGCTGCACCGCGCCGGCTATGACGTCGTT
>TARA_R110000868_G_scaffold778_13_pt1 | contig 15442 bp, 14 predicted proteins | sample TARA_R110000868 | Tara Oceans TARA_R110000868 (sample SAMEA4397489) | marine metagenome | biome: Polar Biome; feature: [SRF] surface water layer (ENVO:00010504); material: water (ENVO:00002006), including particulate matter (ENVO:01000060) such as... | depth 5 m | reverse complement strand
CCGGCAGCGCGGCAAGCCGTGTCGGCAGGTCGCGGTGGGTGCCGGGCTTGAAGGTGAACCTGACCCGGTCCGGCGCGGTCGCCTCCGCCCGCTCGACGTCGCGGAAGGTCACGCGGTAGCGGGGATGGCCGTCCTTTTTGAGCGTGTCGAAGGTGAACACGACGTCGTCGGCGGTAATCGCCGTTCCGTCATGGAATTTCGCCCGCGGGTCGATATTGAACGCCACCCAGCTTTTATCCGCCGGGACCTCGACCGACCGGGCGACCAGCGCATAGAACGAATCGGGCTCGTCGAAGGCCCGCGCCATCAGCGTGTCGAACAGCAGCGCCTCGGCGAGGATTTCCTTGCGGCCTTTCAGGATGAAGGGATGGACGGTCTCGAACGTGTCGAGCCCCGGCACCTTGATCGAGCCGCCCTTGGGCGCATCCGGCCTGACATAGTCGAAATGGGCGAAGCCGGCGCCGTATTTGAGATCGCCGAACACGCTCAGCCCGTGGCGGGGCGTAACGTCCTGGGCCAGCGCGGGAGCCGCGATCAGTGTCGCCGCGGCGAGGAACAGCAAAAGACGGTTCATTGCGGCGGCATCTTACGCGGCAAAGCGCGATTGCGTTAACGCTTTTTCCCGTCCTGCTCCAGCGCCGCTTCCCTGGCGGGATCGATCCACCAGCTCATCGTGTCGACGCCGTATTTCGGATGCTTCGGGATGCCGAACTTGTTCCAGTAGGCAATGCGGTCGATGCGGACATGCCATTGCGGGATCACGTAATGGTTCCACAGCAGCACCCGGTCGAGCGCGCGGGTCGCGGCGACCAGGCTTTCGCGGTCGGGCGCATCGACGATTTTCTCGATCAGCGCGTCCACTGCCGGGTTCTTGATGCCGATCGTGTTGCGGCTGCCCTGGCGGTCCGCGGCGGCCGAGCTCCAGAAGTCGCGCTGCTCGTTGCCGGGCGATTCGGACTGGCCGGCGCCGCCGACGATCATGTCGAAATCGAAGGACCGGAGACGGTTGATGTATTGCGACTGGTCGATCGTGCGCACGCGCGCCGTGATGCCCAGGCGTTTGAGGTTGTGGGCGAAGGGGGTCACGATGCGTTCGAAGGCCGGGCTGACCAGCAGGATTTCGAATTCGACCGGGGTGTCCGAGCCCGGCGGGAACAGCCGGTTCTTCTCGATCCTGTAGCCGGCTTTTTTCAGCAGCCGCAGGGCGGTGCGCAGGTTGGCGCGGATATTGCCCGACCCGTCGCTCGACGGCGGCGTGTAGACCTTGGTGAACACTTCGTCGGGGATCTTGCCGCGCCAGGGTTCGAGCAGGGCGAGTTCGGCTTTCGACGGCGGCATGGTCGCCGCAAGCTCGGAATTCGAAAAGTAACTTCGGGTGCGGGCATACTGGCCGTAGAACAGGTTCTTGTTCGACCATTCGAAATCGAAGGCATAGGCCATGGCTTCGCGCAGGACCGGGTCCCGGAACTGGGGGCGGCGGATGTTGAATTCGAAGGCCTGCATCCCCGTGGGCCGCGAATGTTTCACTTCCTCCAGCTTGACGCGCCCGTCCTTGCGGGCGGGAAAGTCGTAGCCGGTGGCCCAGATCAGCGACGCGTTCTCGTTGCGGATGTCGTAGCGCCCGGCCTTGAACGCCTCCAGCGCGACCGTCTGGTCGCGGTAGTAATCGTAGCGGATGCGGTCGAAATTGTTCTGGCCGACATTGATCGGCAGGCCGGCGCCCCAGTAATCCTTCACCCGTTCGAGCTCGACATACCGGCCCGGCTCGAACGCGGCGATCCGGTAGGGGCCGCTGCCCATGGGGCGTTCCAGGGTCGTCTTGGTGAAGTCCCGCGTCGACCACCATTTCTTCGACATCACCGGAAGCTGGCCGGTGATATGCGGCAGTTCGCGGTTGGGCGGGCCGGTAAATTCGAACCTGACCCTGCGGGGGCCCAGCTTCACCGCCCGCGCGATGTTCTTGTAATAGAACCGGTAGAACGGCGCGCCGTCCTTTTTCAGGGTCTCGAAGGTCCAGATCACGTCGTCGGCGGTGATCGGCGTGCCGTCGTGAAAGCGCGCTTCGGGCCGCAGGTTGTAGGTCGTATGGGACAGGTCGTCCGCCACCTCGATCGTCTCGGCGATCAGGCCGTAGCCTGCGGATACTTCGTCGAGCGGCGACGCGGTCAGCGTTTCGTAGACCTGGCTGACGCCGGCGGCCGGGCTGCCCTTGATGATATAGGGGTTGAAGGTATCGAACGTGCCGATGGTATAGCGGCGGACGGTGCCGCCCTTGGGCGCGTTCGGGTTCACATAGTCGAGATGCCTGAAACCGGCCGGGTATTTCAGCTTGCCCAGCAGGGTCAGGCCGTGGCTCACGGTGACGCCGGATTTGCGGTCCTGTGCGGCCAGGTTCGCGGCGGGCGCGGCGAGACCTGCGATAACGAGCGCGGCTGTCAGGATTTTCATGACCGGCGGTCCCTGTATTGTTTTCGGAAATGTTCCCGGATTCGTTTCTGAACCTAATGTGTTCATTCGCGGCGGATAAGCAAGATGCGGCACGGCTTTGTGTTTCGGTTTTCCGGTCGGGTTTTCCGGTGCGGCGTTCCGGTCCGGACACGAACGGGCGGCGGTCCGTCCGTCGGTCTCCCGGGCCGGTTGCCGGTCAGTCCCCGATCATCGCCACGATCTCCGCATGGACCCGGCGGTCGCCGCAGGCAAGGACGGTGCCGTCGGATTCCAGGGTCAGCGGGTTTCCGCGCCAGTCGGTTATGATGCCGCCGGCGGCTTCGATGACCGGGGCGAGGGCGCAGAAATCGTAGGTCTGCAATCCCGCTTCCAGCACCACGTCCACGAATCCGGCGGCGAGCTGGGCGTAGGTATAGCAATCGCCGCCATAGACGGCGTGTTTCGCCGCGGCGGCAACCGCCCGCCAGTGTTCCGCCTGGCGCGGTTCGAACAGGTCGGCGGCGGTGGTCCCCGCGACCGCGTCCGCCAGCGCCGGACAGTCGCGCACGCCGATGGGCGCGCCGTTGAAAAGGGCCTGGTGGCCGGTCGCGCCGATCCATCTTTCGCCGTTTACCGGCTGGTCGATAATCCCGAGCACCGGCGTGCCGTTGCGGACCAGGGCGATCAGCGTGCCGAAGATCGGCCGTCCCGTGATGAACGACTTGGTGCCGTCGATCGGATCGATCACCCAGACGTATTCGGAACCGGTATCGGTATTGCCGAATTCCTCGCCGATGATGCCGTCATCCGGGCGGGCAGCGGAAAGGATGTCGCGGATGGCCTGTTCGGCTTCGCGGTCCGCCGCCGTCACGGGCGACGCGTCGGCCTTGTCGTCGACGCGGAGCGGCCGCCGGAAATAGGCGCGAATCACGGGGCCGCTGGCATCGGCAAGCCGGTGCGCAAGCGCGATCAGGTCGGGCGGACAGGTTTCGGACATGCCGCCAGTTTGTCGCGAATCGCGGCGGTTTGAAAGGGACGCTGCGCAGGCGCGGGAACGGGCAGGCGCAAGTCCGCGTAAGCGGAATATGCCCTAGTGAACGACCTTGTAGCTGAAAGCCGAAACGACGCGGTCCACGGTCAGGCCGTTTTCCGACAGCGGCAGCAGGATGCTGCGATACAGGACTTCTTCGCCTTTTTTGTTGAAGAACCTGCCGACGTCGGCCATGGGCTTTTTCAGGTCCACCGATGCGCGGCAGAACGACAGGCCCATTTCCGTCGAGGACGGCAAGGTATCCAGTACCGACATGCCGGTCGGGTCGCGGCCGAGCGCCGCCCGCACCTTTTCGCCGGCGGCGATCACGCGGTCGTCAAGCTCGTCGACGCCGACTTCGATGATCATGGATTCTTCTTTGCTGAACGGACAGTCTTCCATGTCGAGGACGGAAGAGGACGGAAGGTCCCGACCGTCGCGGGTGCGTTCCCAGAACTTTAACGCCTTGCCTACCAGTCTGTTTTCAACATGCGACTGCTCGCGGTTGGATAACCCCGATGCCGAACTCTGCTGTTCCAATGCCTAACCCCCTAGTAAAACGCATACTAAATACCAATACACCGACAACTAGAGCCTACCCTGCGGCGGTGTTGGTTTACAAATAGTTAATTCATACTGAAAACAATTGTATTAATACTGTATTACCCGTTTATTGGCGCCGTTACTTGATCGGCGCCGGATTGTCGCTCAGCGTCCGCAGATAGGCGAGCACATTGGCGCGGTCGCTGTCTTTCTTCAGGCCGACGAACGTCATCTTGGTGCCCTTGGCGTAATCCTTCGGCTTTTCCAGGAAGGCGCTGAGATTCGCGTAATTCCACGGCTTGCCGGACAATCCGCCGATCGCGTCGGAATACTTGAACCCGTCCACGCTGCCGGGGGCGCGGTTGACGATGTTCCACAGGTTCGGCCCGATGCCGTTCTTGCCGCCCTTTTCCGTGGTGTGGCAGGCCTTGCACTTGTTGAAGACCCGCTTGCCGCGCTCGGCATCGGCGCTTGCCAGCATATCGGTAATGTTCATTTTCGGCGCTTCCGGCGTGGCGGCGGCGCTCTGTGCGGCGCTCTGGGCCGCGCTCTGGCCGGCGGCGGCGGCCTCTGCCGGCGCTTCGGCGGCTTTCATGGCGGCCTGTTTCGCCTCTTCCAGTTTCTTTTCCGCGGCGTCGATCGCCGCCTGGTCGGGCAGCGGCGCCGGGCTGTCGGCGGCCGCCCGCAGGAACGCGACCACGTTGGCGCGGTCCTTGACCTTTTTTAGCCCGGCGAAGGACATCTTCGTGCCGGAAATATAATCCTTCGGCTTGGCGAGGAATTCGTTCAGGCTTTCATAGGTCCAGGCGCCGGGTTTTTCCTGCAGCGCGCTGGAATAGGAAAACCCGTCAACCGCGCCGCGCTTGGCGCCGACCACGTTCCACAGGTTGGGGCCGATCTTGTTCTTGCCGTCTTTTTTGGCGTCGTGGCAGGCCTTGCACTTGGCGAAGACCTTTTCGCCGGCGGCCGCATCGGCCGAGGCCAGCATGCCGACGATGGGCTCCAGCGGGGGCTTGACCTTCACGACCGGGGCCGCGGCGTGCATTTCGGCGTCGCCGCCGTGTCCGCCGCCATGTCCGCCCCCCGTGGTCACGAGGTTGTCGCCGATCTTGCCGATGACCACCATGACGAGGACCGCCATCAGGACCGCACCGACAATTTTGTTAAGTTCGAATGACGACATGTCGAATTTCCGCTGGAGAGTGAATGTTGCAACCGATTGATCCGGCAGCGCAAATTTAGCGGGTACCTGCCGGTCTGTCTAATGTCCTTGTCACGAATACGGCATTCCCGCAAGCGTACAAGGGGTATAATGTCGCACCCGTAGCGCCGACACCCTTCTCACCATACCCTGAAACCGATGTCCAGACCGTTAAATCCCGTCGTTATCATCCCCGCCCGCCTTGCCGCAACCCGCTTTCCCGACAAGCCCCTGGCCGACATTCACGGCGTGCCGATGATCGTCCAGGTGCTGCGCCGGGCGCTCGAAGCCGATATCGGGCCGGTGCTCGTCGCCTGCGGCGACCGCGCGATTGCCGACGCCGTCGAAAGCGCCGGCGGCCGGGCGGTGATGACCGACCCCGATCATCCCAGCGGATCCGACCGGGCGTTCGAGGCGTTGTCGCTGTTCGATCCGGACGGCGCCCATGACGCCGTCGTCAATATCCAGGGCGACCTGCCGACCATCGATCCCGCCGTCGTCGCCGCGGTGCTCGATCCCTTCGCGACGCCGGACGTCGATATGACGACGCTCGCCGTCGAGATCACCGAGGCGCGCGAGCGCACCGATCCCAATGTGGTGAAGGCGGTGATCGCCCTGCCGCCGGGCGGCGGGAAAATCGGCCGGGCGCTGTATTTCAGCCGGGCCACCGTGCCGTCGGCGCCGGCCGGGCCGCATTACCATCATATCGGGCTCTACGGTTTCCGCCGCGCGGCGCTCGGCCGGTTCGTGTCGCTGCCGCCGGGGCGGCTCGAAGTGCAGGAGCGCCTGGAACAGCTGCGCGCCCTCGAGGACGGCATGCGGATCGACGTCGCGCTCGTTGACACCGTTCCGCTCGGTGTCGATACTCCCGCCGATCTTGACCGGGCGCGGGCGTTGCTGGCGTCCGGTTTGTCCTGACTCGGGGTAGCGAATCCATGGCCGCGCGCAAGAAAACAGCTCAAAAGGCGACAACGCCGCCGTCCCGCACGATCGCGTTCCAGGGCCAGCCCGGCGCCTATTCGCATCTGGCGTGCCGCGAATATTTTCCCGCCATGTCGGCACTGCCGACGGCCGCGTTCGAAGACACGTTCGCCGCCGTGACCGGCGGCCGGGCGAAGCTGGCGATGATCCCGATCGAGAATTCGGTGGCCGGGCGCGTCGCCGACATTCACCGCATCATGCCGGATTCGGGCCTGCATATCGTCGGCGAGCGATTCCTGCGCGTGAACCACCATCTGCTGGCGCCGCCCGGCGCGACGCTGAAATCCATCAGACGCGTCCACAGCCATGTCCACGCGCTCGGCCAGTGCGGCCTGTTCCTGCGCAAGCACGGGCTCGAAGCGGTGGTGCATGCCGACACGGCGGGGGCGGCGGCCGATATCGCGGCGTCCGGCGACGTGACCGAGGCGGCGATCGCGTCGGAGCTTGCCGGCGAGGTCTACGGGCTGAAATCGATCCGCGCCAGTATCGAGGACGCCGAGCACAACACCACCCGGTTCGTCGTGATGTCGAAGACGCCGTCGCGCCCGAAACGCGGCAGCGGCCCGCTGGTGACCAGCTTCGTGTTCCAGGTGCGGAACGTGCCGGCGGCGCTGTACAAGGCGATGGGCGGGTTCGCGACCAACGGGGTCAACATGACCAAGCTGGAAAGCTACATGGTCGGCGGCGATTTCGTCGCCACCCAGTTCTATGCCGATGTCGAGGGCGATCCCCGGGACACGGCGCTGAAGCTCGCGCTCGAAGAGCTCGATTTCTTCACCCACAAGGTCACGATCCTCGGCACCTATCCGGCCGATCCGTTCCGGTTCGGAAAGTAGGCCCGGCGGACCGGTTCCGCCGGAATTACCCCTCGGACTACCCCTCGGATTACCCTTGGCGGATCCATTCGTCGATCAGCCGCCGGGCGATCGAATCGGAGCGCGGGCGCTGGGCGATCCCGGCGCCGCCATCGGCGAGGTCCTGGCGGGTGAACCATTGCAGGTCCTCGAGCTCGATATCGCATTTGGTGAAATCGTCCGACAGCGCATCGGCGAAATAGCCGAGCATCAGCGAGGACGGGAACGGCCAGGGCTGCGAAGAATGATAGCGGATATTGGCGACCGCGACCCCGGCTTCCTCCATCACCTCGCGGGCGACCGCCTGTTCCAGGCTTTCGCCCGGCTCGACGAACCCGGCCAGGGTCGAATACATGCCCGGCATCCATTCCGCCTTGCGTCCGAGCAGCGCGCGGTCGTCCTTTTGCACCAGCATGATGACCGCGGGATCGGTGCGCGGGAAATGGGCCGCGCCGCAATCCGGGTTGAGGCATTTGCGCAGATGCCCGGCATCCCGGCTTTCGGTTGGGCTGCCGCACACGCCGCAGAACATGTGGCGCGAATGCCAGTGCATGATGCCCTTGGCATAGGCGAGGATAGACGCTTCCGTCCGGTCGAGCACCGCGCCGACCGAGCGCAGGTCGACGAATTCGCTGTCCGCGTGCAGGTCGCCGATCTCGTGCGGTTCCAGCCCGGAAATATCGATGGCGACATGGGCGACATCGTTGCGGGTGCCGAGCATCACGGTCAGCGACGACATTTCGATCAGCGCCCGCGCGGCGCCCGTCGGCAGCATCACGCCGCGCGGTTCGGGGCCGTTCGCGATCAGGTTGCGCGCCCGCCAGACCGGGATCACCATCGTATGTTCGGCGGCGTACTGGGCGGTCAGCCACGCTTCGTCGGTGCGCAGATGCGACACCCGGTCGAGCACGGCGTCGGCATAATGATTGTGAGAATCCATGGGATTATAAGTCGCACACAAGCGCAAAACGCGCAATTGGCGAGGCCGGGCGCGAATAAAGCGGGATTCGGACCGAATCCCGGCCAGACTCCGTTTGGCCCCGGCGCGCCGGACCTGATATACTGCCCGCGGGAGGCTGGCGGCGGACGGATTGCTCGCCAACCCGGTCAGGTCCGGAAGGAAGCAGCCGTAACGAGATTTACCCGGGTCGCCTCACCAGTCTCCCACCTGATATTCAGGCCGTAAATTCAGGCGCCGCCGCGCTGCAGGTCCGGGCGCCGCCGTGCCCCTTCGGTCTTGCCGATTCCGGCGATTGCGGCGCAGGATAACGGCAGAGCGGAATGCCGCCGGACCGGAGAATTTAAAAGCCAGTTATGGCCGAAACAGACAGCCAGGATACCAAGCCCTACCGCGTTCTCGCCCGCAAGTACCGGCCGAGCGACTTCACGTCGCTGATCGGCCAGGAAGCGATGGTCCAGACGCTGTCCAACGCGATCGCGTCGGGCCGGCTGGCGCATGCGTTCATCCTGACCGGGGTGCGCGGCGTCGGCAAAACGACCACGGCGCGCATCATCGCCCGCGGGCTGAACTGCATCGGCCCCGACGGCACGGGCGAACCGACGGCGGCGCCGTGCGGCGTGTGCGAAAACTGCGTCGCCATCGCCGACGACCGCCATGTCGACGTGATGGAAATGGACGCCGCCAGCCGCACCGGCGTCGACGATATCCGCGAGCTGATCGACGGCGTGCTCTACCGCCCGGTCTCGGCGCGCTACAAGATCTACATCATCGACGAAGTCCACATGCTGTCGCGCAACGCGTTCAACGCGCTGCTGAAAACCCTCGAAGAGCCGCCGGAACACGTGAAGTTCATCTTCGCGACCACCGAAATCCGCCGCGTGCCGGTCACCGTGCTGTCGCGCTGCCAGCGGTTCGACCTGCGCCGCGTGAAGTTCGACGTGCTGGTCGATCATTTCGCCGGCATTGCCGAAAGCGAAGGCGCCAATATCGCGCGCGGCGCCATCGGGCTGATCGCGCGCGCCGCCGACGGCTCGGTGCGCGACGGGATGTCGCTGCTCGACCAGGCCATCGCCCATAGCGGTCCCGACACCGAAATCACCGAAGACGTTGTGCGCGACATGCTCGGCGTCGCCGAACGCGTGCAGGTTTTCGACCTGTTCGAACACCTGATGAAAGGCGATATCGCCGAAGCGCTGGAACGGTTCGATTCGATGTATCACGCCGGCGCCGACCCGGTGACGATCCTGCAGGACCTTGCCGAACTGACCCACTGGCTGACCCGCCTGAAGGCGGCGCCGGAGACCGCGGAAGCGACGCCGACGTCGGACCTCGACCTCGACCGCGGCCGCGACGTGTCGTCCCGGCTGCCGATGTCGGCGCTGGCGCGCGCCTGGCAGATGCTGCTCAAGGGCCTGTCGGAGGTGCGCAACGCGCCGTCCGCCGCCCAGGCCGCCGAAATGGTGCTGGTCCGCATGGCCTATGCGGCGGATCTGCCGTCCCCGGCGGAGGCGATCGCCGGTCTCGGCCGGACGGCTGCAAAACCGGCGGTCCCGCCGGCCCCCGAAACGGCGACCGAAACGGCGCCCGAAACCGCCCCCGGAGGCGCCCCGGCACGTGCCGGCGACGCGGCCTCCCCGGCCGATGCGGTTTCCGGTTCCGCGCCCGGCCCTGCGCCCGATTCCGGATCCGGCCCGGTCCCCGACCCGGCCGCCGCGCCGGCGGAAGCCCGGGCGCCGTCCGCTCCGGTCCCGCCATCCGCCCCGCCACCTGCGTCTCGCCCCGTGCCGCATTCCGGCCCGCAACCGGCGCCCCGGACAGGGTCCGCGGCCCTGGCGCTGCAACCCGACATGCCGCCCCCCGGCGACGGCGGGACGGGCATTCCGCTGACCTTCGAATCCATGGTCGCGCTGTTCGCGGAAAACGGCGAACCGCTGATCCATGCCTATCTGGTCAATAACGTTCACCTGGTGCATTACGAGATCGGCAAGATATCGCTGCGCGTGTCCGAAGAAGGCCCGCGCGATCTCGCCAAGCATCTCAGCCGCTGCCTCAACGAATGGACCGGGCGCGCCTGGTTTATCGAGGCCAGCCGCGAGGAAGGCGCGCCGACGCTTCAGCAGCAGCGCGATGCCGCGATCGAAGCCCGGCACGCGGCGGCGGTCGCCCATCCGCTGGTGCAGCAGGCGCTGGCGGCGTTCCCCGGCGCGAAGGTCGCCGAAATCCGCAGCGTCGCCGACCGCGAGGCGGAAGACGCCGCCCCCGCCGGGCTGGAAGCGCCGCCGGTCGATGCCGACGCGCTCGGCTTCGATCCCGAATATTTCGACCCGGACGATTTCGATCCCGACCGGTTCGATCCGGACAATACCGACGAGGATTTCATATGAAAAATTTCGGCAACCTGATGAAACAGGCCCAGGAAATGCAGACGAAAATGCAGGAAATGCAGGACCGTCTGGCCGGGGTGGACGTCGAGGGCAGCGCCGGGGCCGGCATGGTGACCGTCACGATGAACGGCAAGGGCGAGATGCGCGGCGTGAAGATCGACCCGTCGCTGTTCAACAGCGAGGACGCCGAGGTCGTCGAAGACCTGATCGTCGCCGCGTGCAACGACGCCAAGGTCAAGGCCGAAACCCATGCCCAGGAAGAAATGTCGAAGATCACCGGCGGGCTCAACCTGCCGCCGGGGATGAAGCTGCCTTTTTGATGGTCGATGCAGAACGGCACCGGCCTGCGCCGGCTGCCGCCCCGAAGAGGTAACATGTCGTCCCCTGAAATCGAACGCCTGATCCAGCTTCTGGCGAAACTGCCGGGCCTCGGTCCGCGCTCCGCCCGCCGCGCGGCGCTGCACCTGATCAAGCGCCGCGAAGGCCTGCTGGAACCGCTCGCCAATGCGATGGCCCAGGCGGCGCAGTCGGTCCGGACCTGCGGGCGTTGCGGCAATCTCGACGCCACCGATCCGTGCGGCGTGTGCGCCGACGACCGCCGCGACCGCGGCATGGTCTGCGTGATCGAGGACGTCGCCGATCTGTGGGCGCTCGAACGCACGGGCAGCCACAAGGGCGTCTACCACGTCATCGGCGGCACGCTGTCGGCGCTCGACGGGCGCGGCCCCGAAGACCTGAATATCGGCGCCCTGCTGTCGCGGGTCGCCGATGGCGGCGTGACGGAGATTATCCTCGCGACCTCGGCGACGGTCGAAGGCCAGACGACGGCGCATTACATTTCCGACCGGCTGGAGGATATCGGCGCCGAACGCGGGGCCGGGCCCAATATCACGCGTCTCGCGCATGGCGTGCCGGTCGGCGGCGAGCTCGACTATCTCGACGACGGCACCCTGTCGGCCGCGCTCAAGGCCCGCCGCCCGGTCTGACGTTTTTCGATGAATTTTAGAAATATCGCAATTAAAACAACGGGATAATCCGGATTCGGCGCGCCGGCGGGGTGAATTAATCGATCTTTAGGGGAAACCTGACAGGTTGTATTACATTCTTAATAAACTCCGAACCCGATGAACCAGATTCAGGAAATCGTTCCCGCGTCCGCGACTGCCGAACTGACGGCGGAAGAATGGGCGCAGCGCCTGCAGGGCACGAATATCAATTCGTCGACCCTGCTCGCGACGGATTACCTGAATCACTTCAACGAAGTCATCATGCTGATCGAAATGCTTGCCGACATGCCCGACATGCTGGACGAAGTGCTGGCCTGGGAACCGAAGAGCTACCGGCAGCATTTCGCCGATAGCGGGTTCAAGGACAGCGACCTCGCGATCGAGGCCTATAATTGCGCGCCCGACCGGATCGCGGCGCAGTTCGACGCGCTCGTCGCCTGTCTCGACGGGCACGTTCTCAAATCGCAGGAACGATATCCCGGCCTGGTCGCCGACATGCCCCCCGAAATGCTGGCCGAAGACATCAGCAACACGGTCGACAAACTGCACCGCCTGGTCGAAATGATCAGCAACGTGATCAATGGCAGCGGCACCAATGCGATACAGGACTATGCGGCCGAGGCGCCGTCCGGCGGCAACAGCGCCCAGGACGAAATCGACGCGCTTTTCTAGGGCGCGAACCGGGTGACGGAAACGGTACCGGATTTCCGGCCGTGCATTCTCAATCTTCCAGCGTCAGTTCCGCGTTGCGCCGCATGGCGGCGATCATCGACGCGCCGAGCAGGAAGTTGCGCTGCTTGGCCGGGTCCGACGCCATGTCGCGCAGGTTCTTCATGTTGGCGGCGCGGGCCTCGGGGTCGGTCGCTTCGAGGCGTTTCTTGTTGGCGATGGTCTGTTCCTGGACGAATTCCACCGCATAGGTCCGGCGCTGCCTGTCGTACAGGTCCATCAGGCTTTCGTCGGCGTCGCCGGCGATCACGCTTGCCAGCTTGTCGGACAGGTTGACCGCATCCTGGATGCCGCCGTTCAGCCCCATGCCGCCGATGGAATTGTTCACATGCGCCGAATCGCCGGCCAGCAGCACGCGGCCGAGGCGGAACGTCGCCGCGACGCGCTGATGCACGTTGTACAGGTTGCGGTGAACGATGTCGTAATCGCTGTCGCGCTTGAAGAATTTCTGCATCTGGGCCTGGACGAAATCGTCGGCGAGCAGCGCGTCCTCGTCCGCTTCCGGGTCGGCGGGGAAGACCAGCCGCCACAGGCCGGGCGGGCCGTCGGCGGCGACCTTGAAGCAGTTGCACCATTCGTCCGGGTCGGCGATGTAGTTGCGGAACGACATGCCGCGCTCGGCGGCGAAATCGAACGGCGTCGACAGCACCAGGAACCGTTCCGGCCAGGTGAAGCCTTCGAACGCGATGCCGGCGGATTTGCGCACCACGCTGCGCCCGCCATCGGCGCCGATCAGCCAGTCGCCTTCGAAAACCTTTTCGCCGTCCGGCGTGTCGGCGCGGACCGTCACCCCGTCGGCGCCGTGGTCGATCCCGGTCACGTTGTGATCGAACAGCACCGTCGCGGTGGCCTGGTCCTGCAGCCGGGCGAGGAAGATCTTGGCCAGCTTGAACTGTTCGCACTGGACCACGAAGGGGAATTTCGTGTCCTCGGCAATCGCAGCGTGGTCGAAGACGGCGATTTTTTCGCCGGTCGGCCGGTCCCAGAATTCGAATTTTTCCGCCACCAGGCCCTGTTCGATGACGTCGTCGATCACCCCCAGCCCGTCCAGCACCTCGAGCGTCGCCGGGTGGGTGGTGGCGGCGCGCGGGTCGTCCTGCAATTCGCTGTTCTGGTCGAGCACCGTGACCTGCACGCCCTTTCGCGCCAGGGCATAGGCGCAGATCAGGCCGACCGGGCCGCCGCCGGCGATAAGAACCTGGGATTTGGACATGGGGATGCTCCTCGGCGGGAATGAAATTCCGGCGAAAGCTAGCGCCTGAAAATAGGTAAGTCAACTAACATAGTTGACTGTCATAATGGGGCGTGGTTGAGTGTTCCCGAAAAATCCGGTGATCCCATGCCCGCCAGAACCGCCGATAAAAAAGCCGAATCCGACACGCGCCACGCTTATTTCACGGAGGTCGCGGAGGCGCGCTACGTGCTGCGCAAGGTCTTCCGCATTGCCGAGGAACAGGCCCGCGAAGCCGGGTTCGACCCGCTCGCCCACCAGGCCCTGATCCAGATTTACGGCAGCGCCGAACAGCGCCTGCGGGTGAACCAGCTTGCCGAACGGCTCGACATCGCGCCGGCTTTCACGTCCAGCCTGCTGAAATCGCTTGCGGCCGACGGCATGATCGACCGCCGCCGCGACGACGCCGATCACCGCGTCACCTGGGTGTCGGTCACCGATGCCGCCATCGAAAAACTGGCCGCGATCGACGAGGCCGTCGGTTTCCACGTCGATTACTTCGCCGCCCGGATTCCGGCGGAAAACCGCGAACGCGCGCTGGCGACCCTGAAGTTTTACGTCGGGCTGGGGTAGGGGCGGACGCCTCAAATTAATACTTCTTTGGAAGTTGGGTTTCGCAGTCACGTTCTATACTTACGGTTGAAGGGTCTCATGTGATAGTATGGGGCTTGAATTTTTAGGAGAGAGTATTGGCTCCCCCCAAGGTTTTTTTGTCATACTCGCACGATTCGGGAGCGCATAAGGAGTGGGTCAAATCCCTCGCCGCTGACCTGCGCAACGGTGGAGTTGACGCAAATCTCGATCAGTGGGGTTTGGCCCTTGGCGATGACATCTCAATGTTCATGCAAAAACAAATTAGCGAGTCTGACCGCGTGCTCATGGTTTGTTCAGAGGCCTACGTGGAGAAAGCGGAGGAGGGCCGTGGGGGGGTAGGCTATGAGCGTCTGATCGTCACGAGAGAAGTTATCGAGAAGATTGATACTAAGAAGTTTATACCTCTCATTCGCAGACAAGATTCGGAATCGGTGGTTCCGTCATTTCTCGGTCCTCGACTATACATAAATTTCAGTAATGATGACGAATATGATGAGAAGCTCGCTGAACTTCTGAGAGATATCCACGGAAAATCCGAAACGGAAAAACCGCCGATCAGGGAGCTATCTTTTTCAGAAACCAGCTCACTACCGACTCCATCTGGTAGACCAACTGCGAGTAGTTCCGGTTTGTCTGGGCCTATCCCTTCCCTTGATAGTGAATGGTTTGAGTTACATTCCGAAGCGGCAACAGCTGGCTTACATCGGCTCAGCATAGAAGCTTATATGGAACTGCGCTTTGGTCTATATGATCCTGTCGATCACCCGAATACTTTACTCTTGAGCGCGGTTGAAAATTCCGAAATTCGTACTTTCGGGTGGCCAATCGGTGCAGTCTTGAAAGGGAATGAAGAATATTGCCCGCGTTCTATGTCTGATGGTGTGACTGCTGAGATACCGATACAAAATCCGAGTGGAGATCGAATATCCTATGATTACTGGTCAATCAGACAAAGCGGCGAGTTCTTTTTGCTACAGAGTTTGTTTGAAGATCAGCGTACAAAGAACACGATCTTTTTCAATACGAGAATTGTGAGAGTAACCGAGTCATTGATGTTTGCCGCTAAACTTTATGAAAATTTGGGAGTGTTGAGGGATGCGAAGATCAGTGTTCGAATTTCTCATTATGGATTTGAAGGACGACATCTTTCTGCATCAGGGAACAGAAGCTTCGCAATGCTCCCAGCCACTTCGACTGAAGGGCAGTCGTCAATCGAAAAGGTTATATCAATTTCAGATATTCGAACCTCATTGAAGGATGTTGTTCATGAAATCTTGGCTCCGATGTTTGCTCTGTTCGAATTTCAGGAATTTGAAGATCGTATTTACGAAGATATCGTTCATCGGTTCGTAACTGGCGAGGTTTCCTGACTTCTTGATTAATCTGGAAACTTTGCGCATCGACGCAACTAGGTGATTCGTTGTGCCGCACCATGGCGAATCACGTCACCCGTGATGATGGTGATGCCCGGGCCCCGCGGTCTCGTAATGCAGGCGCAAC
>TARA_R110000868_G_scaffold411328_1_pt1 | contig 15444 bp, 14 predicted proteins | sample TARA_R110000868 | Tara Oceans TARA_R110000868 (sample SAMEA4397489) | marine metagenome | biome: Polar Biome; feature: [SRF] surface water layer (ENVO:00010504); material: water (ENVO:00002006), including particulate matter (ENVO:01000060) such as... | depth 5 m | reverse complement strand
AAGCATCACCTGAAGACTCAAGAAGGATTAAGCAAACGTGGTAAGCTATACTTAGATTTCCCGCGTTTTGAGATGGAAGGTCTTGAAACCTTACAGGCTAAAGGAGTTGAAGGGGCTAAAGAAAAGGTTAGCACTATTGGAATTATATTTAAGAAGATTGCTAATTTCTTCAAAGGGGCTAAAGCTGACTCAGGAGTTAACTTTAACTGGGAGCAAGAGAATCAGCTAGTACGTGCGGATGCCTTCAATGATCAGATTGAAAACATTCCTATCCAGGGTCTATTCAATCTAGAGCTGAAAGAAGTATCTACAAATATTGTAGGAAGCATGTTCCGTTATTTATATGCTGCCGAGAATCATAAGCAGTTAGTAAAAATGCATCCTATTGCTTCTGGTATTAAGAGTATACTAGATGATCCTACCCAGCATTTAAAAGAACCAGATAAGATTAACAGATCTAACTTCTTAAACAGAGGTATGACTACATACTTAAATAAGAAAGGCAGGTATATACGTAAAGATGCATTCTCTAATTTGTATAACCGGGAGTTTCTTGGACAAAAGACTACAGGTGCCGGTAAAGACTGGAAGGGTTTACAAAACTTACAACGTTTCTTATTTGGTAGAGCCTCATTCTCTTTCTTTGCATTCAATATTCCTAGTGCACTAAAGAATGCACTAGGTGCAAAATTCCAAGCGCTCATTCATTCAGCAGCAGGTACAGATCTTACACCGGCAAGTTTAATCAGAGGGGAAGCTTGGTCATCTAAGTATATGATGAAGCTTAGTTTTGGCGATGCATATGCTAAAGGCCAAAAATCTTTAGAGCATCAGATTGGTGAGATCTTTGATCCTGTTGAAGGACGCTTTGAAGAAAAGTTTGGTAGATCAGTCTCTAGAACTTTATTGTCAGATACTGTTAGTACGGGTTGGTTTACTAATTTCCGTAAATGGACAGAGGTTCAAGCCGGCATGCAAACCTTTGGTGGTATGATGTACAAACAACAAGTAGAGATGAACGGGAAGATGATTGATTACATGGATGCTTGGGAACTTGGAGCTAATGGTAATATACAACTTAAAGCGGGTATTGATCCTACGTGGGGTATTACATATGATGCAGAAGGTAATCAGCTTGTAGGAAAAGAGTTTAAAAAATTCAAATCTCGTGTGCATGCTGTTATGAATAAGCTTAACGGTGCTTATGCTAAGTTTAATCAACCTGAGATGCAACGTTATTTGGCTTTCAGATTTGTATCTTTCTTAAGAAGATACTTTACTACAATGGCTATAAACCGTTTTGGTACTAAGCGTTGGAACCCTGGTTATAATGACACTGATGAAGGCTATTATTTAACAGCTGTTAAGTCTTTCCTTACACTACTCAAAACACGTAACGTAAACAACATGACTCCAAAAGACAAGCAGGCTTGGATGAAGTTTGTTACTGAAGTAGGTACTCTATACTTAATGAGCATGCTTGTTGGTTTACTATGGGGTTGGGACGATGATGATGAGGAACGTTTTGAAAAACTGCGTCAGCGTAGTAGCTTTCTTTCTAACCCACTAACACGTGATTATCAACCAGGAGAAGAGTTTGACTTTGGCGGATTCTTATCATTGCATGCTATGAACTTGATGATGCAAGTACGTGCAGAGAATGAACAGTTTATGCCATTCCCTGGTATGGGTCTAAGTAATGTTACTACTGTAGTTGATCTTAAGTCTTTAGCATTTGGTCCTACTACTGATACATATCAGCAATTAGGAACAGACATGTATGATATAATTAATGGTAGTGACCGTCAATTTTATAAGCGCCGTGTTGGTGCATACGAATGGCAAGATCAAGGTGGACGCAAAATATGGGCGCACATTGCTAAGAGTTTTGGTCTGAATGCATCCAATATAGATCCTGCTCAAACCATTACTAATTTCCAAAAGGCAAAGAACTTGGCTAACAAAAAATAGTCAATAGACTCAACATTTGGGAGAAAAAAAAAGGGGCTGAATAATCAACCCCCTTTTACTAGAACTTTCACCTCTCAACTTGTCCGAGAGGATCAGCCACTAATTATTTATTTAAATCAGCGGTGTTTATTAAATATGTCAAAAATATTAGGAGGTGTATAATTGGGACCTTTTAATATCTTTCCATCATCTCTTAGTATAGGCTTACCGTCTTCACCAAGCTTAGACATGTTGCTACGTTGAATCTCATTAAAGACATCTTCAATCTTATGTTGCATACCATGCTTTAATATTGTTCCACATAGTATGTATAGTTGATCACCAAGAGCATCTGCAATCTCTACCAAGTTATCTTCCCGGCAAGCTTCAATGTATTCTTGATTCTCTTCATTCATAAGATTGTATCTTAGTTCAGATTCTTTGTCATTCAATAGTCTAGGTGCTACCCCGTTCTTTTGATTAAACGCATTGTGGAATTTCTCCACAGCTTTTAGTTGTTCTTGCATTTTAAAATTGTCCTAAGATTATATTTGCATCTTCTTTAGATATGTGGTCTAAGATACCATTTTTATTAATATCATTTCCATAAAACCCGCTACAAGAATCTTCATGTGACTCATGACTATGGCCTTCATTGCATTTAGTAATCTTAAGTATTTGAAAACCATAAACGTCTCCAGTAAGGTACTGATCATACGCAGTTACTTCATTAATAAGCATCTTCTTTACTTTCTCTTTTAGCACTTGGCTAATTCTTTTTACACTATACTCTTTCATGATTTTATCTTTTGTTATATAGATAAAACCTACCTGGCCAGAATCCCACCTGCAACTAAAGCCTGTAGTGTTCATTGTAATACCGCTGTGATCATATAGATACAATGGTAATACTACGGCGGCATCTAAACTTTTCAAGATGTATTCTTCCATTTCATTCCAACCTGCAAAGTCATCTGAGCTAAAAGGTATATCTTTATCTCCTAAAGTATAGCTTCTGTGAAAGCACGCCATAGTTCCTAGGTTGTCCCACTCACGGGGACTCTCAGGATGTTCATCCTGAAACATTCTAAATATTCTGTTATCTGCTAATGCAATTTCTTTCATTTTAATCTTTTTTATTTGATTCTGTAATAATGGAAACAAACACTAGCCAGAGATGGTATAACCATCCCTTAGCTGTGTTGCTTCTCTTGTAGTTTTTATTCTTATTAATTAAGTTTTGCATTGTCTTTAGCTCTACGTAGTTTTAGATCATCAAGGAATTTTTCTATTTCAAAGCGCATTACTTCAGGAATACTCTCAACATAATCATTACTAGCTTTTACTAGCTTTAAATCTTTGTCAAAAGCATTAATACTATAGCACATTGTACAGATCATTAAATCATTCTCTTTAGGCTTTGAATCTTGGTCTACAGCCATAACATTGTCAATAACTTGTTTACATTCTGGACATTTCATATTCATTCAAGGGTTTACACATTTATTACATAGCTGGCCATCATAGAATACAGCATTTATTCCTTGCATTTCTCCACAGGAGAGGCATACCCAAAGGCTGTCATCTTCCATTGCTTCATCTACTACCTGCTCAGGTACTGCTAGATTTAAACTACCTGCATCTTCAACTACTATTTTTGGTTCAGCCTGCAAAAGTTCTTCTGTAAAATCTAATTGATTGCTAACTTCCGGCAGGGGTAAAGATTCAGGCTGTACAAAATCAGGTGTGATGTTATACTCCTTACATAATAGATAATGAATCATTCTTTGCTGATCCATCCAAGTTTTTGGATGAGCTTTTTGAAGCGCATAGATAATTGCATTGTACATTCCCCACACGCTATTCTCTATTCCCTTATATACAAAGCTAGGTTTTTTGAACTCAGACTTTATAATCCCTAATTGCTCACCAGTAACTAGCTCGTTGATAAAATAAAGTCTGCCCATGAACGATGCTCTTAATTCTGTAGGAGCAACTAATACTTTCATTGCTTCTTTATCATTAACTAATTTAGTAAAATACAATTCAGCATTTGTAATCTGCTCATCAATTTTATTAAACACTTCCTCATCAGCACTACCTGTATGCTTTCTACCAAAGGTATCCATGTTGCCACCTATAATACTTGCCAATGATGTATGTACATAAGCGCCGATAGAGCACTTAAATCTCATGGACTTATCATATGAATTAGCCCATGCAAATAACATACCCATATCCGTATTAGGATCATTATCATACTTCAGGTGATATACACCTTGGGCAACTTGCGCTCCTTCATTGCAACGATAAAGCTCACGCACTATCTCAAATCCCTTTTGTGTAAGGGCGTCTTTTGTTTTTGAAATTACAGCTGCATGCGAGATAACGGTATAGGTATCCGTTTGTTCTGGCAATGCTGCATTAATCAAATAATCATGTGTTGTTATATTTGGTCTTTTGCTCATAATAAAATAATTGTAATTGGTTAGACTTTAATGGACATATATTATGAATCTCTCTATATATCTTTTCTAGATAATAGGACTCATCAACATCATATTGAGCCCATGTTTTTTGTTCAAACTTACTTAGATCAACCTGTAACCATTTGCCAGCCTCAAGTTGAATCTCTCTCCCGTCAGATTTATTAATCTTCATAATCTTACAGCCACTCTCGGATATATAATATCTAAGGGTTTTTTGCAAGACTTCAGTTGTAAGTACTCCTTTTTTGTAACAGCTTTTGTGAAACTCCCAGTCTCCTTTAATTTTTACTCCAGCACAATAATCTAGGATGTTTCTGTTTTCTGCTAAAAACTTTTCAGGAGGTGCATTATTTACAAAGTAATTGAATACCGCTTTTGCTACAATCAGATAACTCTTGTTCTTGTGTAGTGCTAGATTCTCAAACTCAAATCTGCCTTTGCATTTATACTTACCTGCAGTGTTTATTGCGATATAGTTATTTACATCAGCTAGGATTATCTTGCTATAAGTATCATGCTCTAGTTGCAACTGCGTCATCTTCTCCCAGTCAGCACATATCTCTAAGTACTTGTCTTTATACTCCTCAGGAATTATCATCTCTAAACCATCTGTATTCTGCATAAGCGGTACACAATTTGGAATAGCTTCTGCCAACATTTCATACAACATCATCAGTGATAACTGACCATTGATTGTAATCTGCATGCCAAACTGAGGATCATACAGAAAGCTGTTCTTATCAATACTTAAACCAAATGTTGAATTTAATATAATCTTATAGACATAGTTCTTTGGATCTTTCTTAGGTATCTTCTTTCTCTCTTCAAAGAACCACTCATACAGATCACAGAATTCTTTTGCAGGAAGATGAGCTGGTGCCCATCCATTTCTGATAGCTAGGTTGGGATAATAACTAGTAACATCTGAAGACATTATAATCATCCCGTTACCTGAAGTATATATACCACTCTCTCTTGCACCATGCACCCCGCCTAAACCAAAGTCTGTCTTAACACCTTTATACTTTATAGAATATTTAAACCCGCCCTTTGTAGAGTTGGGATCAATAACTACATGCTTAAAGTTATCTAATAGATCTTGAAAAATAGTAGTACTATATTTGGTATATGGTAATATGATATCCTTTACAGTAATGTTCCGTCTGTTTGTTCTAAGCTGTCTTAATTCAAAACGTTTAATACCAGTCTTCTGACTAAGGAACATCATAAATAATTCCTTAGAGATGCGAGGTTCTGATGCGCTGTATAATTTAAGATTATACTCGGCGCTTAATGTAGCTCTAAGGTTAATCTGTTCCTTGCTTAGTTGCATTATTTTCTTTGTAGAACGCACATCATTAATACAATAACCTTCAATCATCTTGAGTTGTTCTATTGTTTTAATCTGTGCTCCGTGATGGATAGGCATCTCTTGGATATTATCCCAATCCATTGAGTACTGTATCCATTTCAGGCTTGATCTCTTGGCTGGATTATCCCAGTGATTAAGTTTAAACACATCTACCTGTTGTATAGATAGATTGCTCTCATTAAACTCTTGGAAGTTTCCGGTGTCTTGACAATTAATAATTTCTTGAGCTTTGGCATAGATTTGTTCAGCAATGTCGGTAGCTGGTAATTGTAATAGATTTAATTTATTCCGGAGAATAAACTCTGTAATCTGAGAGTCAAATGCTAGACCATTAAATGATATGTGCCATTCTTTTAAAGACTTGTTCTCTTCTAGAAACTGAACCAGTTCTACAATGTTATTCCTTAATTCATGCACAATGAAAACTTTTGTTTCATCTGTCTTGTAATTCTCAAACACTCCCAAAAAACAATTAGCTAATGTTTCATAATCATGTACCCAATGGGTTCTTTGTCTTGTAGCCATATTGTTTTGTTCAGTTCAGCTGTTCCCCCTTTTTATAAAGATACAAAAGGGAGAGTGTTTAGCTCTCCCTTTTGTATCGAAATATGTGGACTTACTATTTAATAAGCTCTATCTTTTTTCCCTCAGGCATAATAATGTTAGATGGATTTAAGTACTTATTAAAATCAAAGCTTGATGCATTTATTGCAAGTAAGTTTATGATCTCTTCAATTTCTGTTATTTCTGCTAGGTAATGTTCTGTGTATGTTTCAAGATTAACACGGTGCTCCTTGTAAGTTTTACCATTAGGACGTGCTGCCTTTATTCTTTGCGGATCTCCATTCTCATCAAGCTTTGGTAGCATGTGAACAGAATCCTTTTTTTCTTTTGACATAAGGATTAATATCCTACTGTCTGAATCAAAGATGCCTTCATTAAAAGGACACTCTATTGATATTGGCATTAACTTAAATGATTTCTTCCCCTGCCAAGGTGAAGTTACTAATAACATTGTTGGTTTTACTGCTGACATTTTTATAAAGTTTTAAGATTTGAACTGCTAATTTAAGGATTTTCTTTTACAATCTCCAAATTAAGTATGGATACTCTAAGTTTTTCTTGCTCACAATCTGGTATAGAACATAGTTCTCCCACATCTTTGAGCAGTTTTTCAGATACTCCCATTAATTCTGAATAAAGTTTAAAATGTCTTTCTGGATACAAGAAGGAATCTATGTATGGCAAGTTAGGACTATTTAATCCTATGTAATGCCTAATTCTTTTCTTGTACTCTACAGACATCTGCGAATACTTACCCTTTGTAATAGCATCCCAATCTTTTTTTATTTCATTCATGTCAAATACATATACGCCTTTCTTTTCTTCAACTTGTCTAAAGTCAAAGAACAGTCTGTTGCTTAATAGTTTTTGTCTTTCAAAGGACTTAAAGTCCTCATCTTCTCTTAAATGATACAGGCAGCATAGCTTAGCATCAGCTAAAGCATAGTTGCCTTCCCAACACATATATGTTTCAATAGGTGTTACGCTTACTCCGCGTCTTATCTCCAGAGCAGGGTATAGAAACACCCTGCTCTTTTGGAAATAGTCTTTGTACATTGATTCAATTTTCATACGTCAACTAGATTAAATTATAAAAACACTTTGCCTTGTGCAAAATTTTTAGGTAGAGTATAATCTCTACTTGTATAATGCCACTCAGCTTCTTTCAATTTTTCTTCTAAGCGCTTTTGCCATTCAATCATGGTTGCTTCTGATACCTCAAAAGGATATACCTGTTGATATTTGTCTATGACCACAAAGCTGAATACAACTTTCCATCCGTCTTGACTAAGTAGATGATTAAAATTGTAATGAACTAAGCGTGTATAGATTGCTGCTTGTGCCCAATAGTTATAGAACTCTACTGTCTCCGGGAAATCTACAATGGTCTTACCCGTTGTCTTCAGGTCATTGACATAAATAACTTTCTCATCATGGTCAACCTTTATATTATCAATTACACCTTTGAGTCCAAATGGATAATCAATATCTATGTTATACAATTTCTCATTGTATACATCTATGTTGTCCATCTCTGTTTTCAATAAGCCCATCAATTTACATACGTGACCGTGATTACGTAGGACTTCTACAGCTTCGGCACAGCGTTGCATGGTTACAGAATCTAATAGATCTTTGTTACCTTTAATTTTTAGGAATTCAAAATATGACTTTGCATCTTCAGTCAATATCTTCTCCAGTCTTTTCTCGTCTCCAGTTTTAAATGGAGCTTTCTTATCATCAGCAAGAGCTTGATGCAACTTTACTTCTTTTAAATAATCTAGTATCTCTACTGTATAATTATCAAGAAGTCCAGGTCCTTCAGACACTCTTCCACAAATAGCATCCACTAACCTACGGGTATTCTCCGTAGGTAGTGTGCTTGGCATAAGTATAAACTGCTGATCAAATGACCCATCATCTAGTAAGAGACAATGGATTACCTTTCCGTCTATAAGATAACTCTCAAGCTTGTCTTCTCTTTCTCCCAGAACATAGTGCCTATAGAATAAAGCTGGTGCAAATAATAATTTATTTAAACCTGAATAGCTTAGCTGAAAAGGCTTTGAATAAAACTGTTTTACAAGGTTATCTACTTGTATTAGTTGTTTTGTACTCATACTTAATCTTTGTTTTAATTTGTTAAACTAGATTGTTGGGTTTAGTTCATCATCTTGATCATCTATAATCATTGTATCTCTTGTGCCGTCCAATATATTATCTTCTAGAGCTTTATCAACAAGCTCTGAAACTTTTATTTTATCAACTATAAAGTGTTTATAACCACCTGCGTCAGATAATTCATCAATAGCCATTGGCATTAATATATCTAGATTTAATTTATTGAGTAACTTACGGGAAATTAAACTGTTGATTATGTCATCCAGATCAAGGGATTCTACACCGTTTAATCCAAAAAATTTGAGTAGAGACTTAAAATTGACATGATTCTTTGTAGGACAGGCGTATAGCTGACGTTCATAATTATGAATCAAGAGCAGCAAATATACACAACTTTTTTCATAATCACAATTACTCATGATTTCTAGAGCAACTTTATGGTTCTGAATATCAGAACTTTTAAATAATCTTTGGATAGAAATGTATTGCTCTTCTGTCATTACTGCACCAGTGTTGATTCTTTTGAGTATATCATCCTGATGATAAATCTTATTATTGCCAAGAATAAGATTATAATTTTTATAGTCTTCATCACTACTAAACCGATAGCTTGCAAACTCTTCATCAGAAGTAAGATGAGGACTATTAAAAGATTTACCAAATTCATTTTTTAATAATTCATGAACACCATAATCAAAATATACATGCTTATAATCAGTCTCTAATAAAGCTTCTCTCATAGGACTAGTTTTTGCATAAGATAAAAAATACTTTTCTAAACTAGATCTAGTAAAAGTATAACTAGGTAGACCACATACCATATTTTTGAAACTATCTGGTCCAATAAATAAAGCTGTTGCAGACTCTTTGTATTTAACCATTGCTGTTTTATATTTTTCACAGAAGGTCTTCATTTTAAATCTTGGCACACTACAGCCAGGGAGAAAGAATAACTTATCTCCCTTGTTTGGTATGTATTCTATAAGCGGTGACGATACAGCTTTCAAAAAGTCACTTGTAGTTTCAACAATATTAATATTATCTGAGTTATCAATGACCCATATTTTTTCATATTTTAGTTCATATGCTGCTTTAGCAGAACAATACGCTTTTTTAATATATAAAGTTTGTTTAATCTCCATGTTTATATTTTGCTAGAGTTTCTAATTGTTGATCGGGATCAAAGTGTTTCTTATCTTCCCTTACTGTAAAGTGCAGCTCATAAAATTTGTGGCTATCACTAAAAGATAATAGCTTTATAATATTTTTTTTCAATACTTGAAATAATTCTGGTGTTAACCAAGCTTTATTATCTAACCATTTTGAAAACTCATATTCATTTTTATGAGCTATGTAAAACAAGTTTGTATCATCTCTAAATTTACGGCTAGCTTTAGTTCTAAGATTAACCATATAGTTGCATTTAGTTTTAGCCAATTTCCATATCCAGTATATTGACAACGGGATATTACATTGGTTAAGAATAAGTTGCGCCATTTTATGATCTGCCTCATCCCTACTGCTTAACATATTATTTAGCGTTAAATAGTTCTCCTCTGTGAGAACAGCGGTACCGGCTATTACCGGTACCGTTTGTGTTCCTAATAATTTATCCATTATTTCATTGCCATTTTCATTACTGCTTCATTCATCATCATCTTCTGGAACTTAGCTTTGTTGCCGTTCAGAATCTTCTTAACCATGACATATTTCAAGTCATTAGTTAAAGTATCATCCGTTGCAAGCTTGATCAAACGATCAATGTGCTTTTGATAAATAGCATTAGACTCAGAATAGTTTACAGTAAAATTAATTAAACGTGTAGTTAACACACTTGCAATGTCTGCACGATAGTTATCGTCACGGCCAATACAGTTACGTAACTCACCAATGATATATGATTCATTATCATGAAGCAAGATATCTTTTGGAGTTACTAGCTTATCCAGCTTGTTGTTAATAAACGTAGTAAATATAGTAGTAAACTCAGGCCCTACTGAACCTTCACCAATCATTTGGATTAATGGCAACTCAGCTGAAAAGTCCTGGATAGAACTGATACAGTTAAAGAACGTAGTAATACTTCTAGCATTCACACGAGTGCTTACTAATTCCTCATGCATTAACAAGAAGTTAATACAACGACCATCTATACCTTGGGTTTCTGCCCAACGTGCCCATACATCTTTGTCAAACTTTAAGTTTACACTTACAAAACGAGTTCGCTGTGCTACATCAATTGACTGTACTAAATACTCTCCGTTGTCTGGATTAGCTGTTAATAGAATATGCCAGTCTTTTGGTAACTTCCAAGAGATATACTCTTGTCTGTCCACCAATTCCATTACGGCTTGGATAAATCTTGTGTCGGCCAAATTGTTATCGTAAGAGTTCTTTATCTCTTACTTCACCATATTCATTTATACATGGTGTTCAGACTATATCATCACTTACAATATGTAAGTGCTCCGCGCTCGTGTTTGCTTATTGTCTTTTCATGTATTAAATGAGATAAGACTCGATACAGTATTAATACTGCATGTCAATTTTGTATTCAAAGATAGAATGTATATAAGGTTTTACAATAGATATAAGTTCTTTACAATCTTTTGTATTAAGCCTTATTCTGTATGCTTTTCTATCTTTTACATTTTTAAGATTTAGATTAAATTTAGAGTTTAATAACTCTATAAGATATAGATTTTCTTCTAGGGGTAGATAAGTATTAATGAATCCTTGACGGGCTCTAACTTTTCCATTTTTTCTGATCATACTTAAACATCCATCATCCATCCACCATAAAGCTAATGCTTCATCAGTAAGATTGTTTATTATATCAGGGTTTGCAATAATTTTACAACCCTTTTTATAAAATAAATGATAAATATCTTTTAACTCATTAGTTCTACCTAATGAATAAATACAACCAGAATAACCATTGTTATCTATATCTTTTACTAAGTTACTAGAATTAAAGATCCTGTTTAAAATAGATGCTTTATATACTAGATACTCTTTTTGTTTAATACAGTGTCTCAGTCTTATAGAAATTGTTTTATCTTTATTTAAAGATAAATTGCCATCTCCTATAATAACACCATATAAAAAGGCTAAATCTTTCTTATTCATAATCCTTATATTTAATAGTTCGTTGAACTTATTTAATACAAATATAAGGATAAATACTTAATTATCACAATTAGTCGTTGAACCTTCAACTCATTCCTGAGAAGCTTGGCTGCTGATTACCCGCTTGGGCTTTCCAGCAATTCACGGAGTTTTTAAACCGCTCCCGATTTCCAAATAAAACCATAATAACGCTTTCTTTCTCCTCTAATAACTCTATGAATACCCATTGCTTTACCTTTTAAATAAAAAGCAGCTTTTTGAGCATTCTCCCATTTAACTTCTGACCCATCAGGTAAGAGTTGAATAACAGGAAAGTTCCTAAACAAAGATTTAACAAGTTTATCATGATCTTCATAAGAAAATCTGTATTTATTTTTAACAAAGTCACCTTTGCCATTTGACACTGATGAGATACATGAACACAGTACAGCAAAATCATCTTGAGTTTCCTCAATATGTCTTGCAGCATTTGCAATAGATGTAAATCTCTGAATTTTTAATCCTTCTCTTGTATACATAGTCACAGCCTTTATTTTTGCTTTAGAACTCTTATTAATATATTCTGGGAGTTTTAAACATTTTTGATAAGACCACATTGATCTACCATAAGACTTATGACCATACTTACCTGTACAGCATTTTGTTATTGTACTTCCTTCTATTTTAAGTTGTCTTCCCGCCTGTTGCGCGGAAGGATGTTCCATCTTAAATACACCATTTAATGTATATTGATACACTATTTTTGATGTGGTTATACAATTCTGTTGAGTTGTAGGATCTCTTATAAGATTAAGGTCAGGACAAATTTTCTTTATCCAATACTTCTCTCTTATTAATCGGTCATCTTTTAAACATTCTTCTAGTATTACATATTGACATTCATTTTCACCGTGTTTATTAAAACAAGATTGCACAAAACTATTTTTATGTTTTTGTGATTTCATTGATCCACGATGACTTGATAATCTACTAGCAATGTTTATTGCACTTCCAATATAGAGTCTATTAAAAATTTTAATCATGTATATCCCACACTTTTGCTTGTGTTGAGATAACTGAGTGTCAAATAAATTTTCCATATGACAAAGATAGGCATCTTTATCTTAGAAAACAAATATAAATACTTAAATTTTACGGTTCCAATCGTCCAAAATCAGAAATCCACCGTTTTGTTTATCGGCAATCCATTCAGGAGGGCAATAAGACATACGTTTGTTTCCGGTAAAATCATATCCGCGCTTTACATATTCATTCACGGCATTCTCATCTACCCAGATACATTCTGAATCATTGTTACCAGCTTCTGTAATAACTTTATCAACCATTACAATTTGCTCTACCATTTCCTCTACCTCAGTTTCTACCTGCACGGGTACGTTAACGCTTTTCATAATAAACTTACCATCTGGGCCCATCACTTGCTTCTGTACAGATTTAATCTCTTGCCCTATCTTCTTTACCATAACAGGTATCATTCTCTTCTCTTGTACCTTGATGGTTCTAGCTACAGCTGTAGTTGTGCCAGCCTTGCACAATTGGAACTGACGTATAGGAAAACCTACTAAGTCACCTAGCTCTTCAATCTGAGCTAAGTTTAACTTCACTACATTCATTCCAGTCTCATTGGCTAACTGTAAGACAGAACTGGTCTTACCAATACCTGATTCACCAATAATCTCTACAGCTACTGGTGGTTTTCCGCTTGATTGTAAGAAGCGATTATTACTTATTATATGAGTTAAGAATCCTTTTACCTCATCAATATTTAAATTTACTTGTGCGTTGCTCATAATTTTTTTTAATTCAATTTAATTTAATTTAATAATATAGCCTTTACAGGCTTTGTTTTTTTTTACAGCTTGATAAATACTTTGTACACTAACTTTTAAAGCAAAAGCTAAATCAATTATATTTTTCCAAGCTTTTACACTACCTGTATTTATACATGTTTGTGTAATACGTGTGTATTTTACATTTCTAGGCTTAGCTTTTGGTAAAGATTTTAATAAGGTTGTTTTTTTAAATGACCATCTATATCCACCAAGAGTTCGGCATCTCTTTAAAGCATCAGCATTCATAGTCTTACCTGATAAACCAACGCTTGTAGCTGCTTGATGCTGACATAAAAAAGTTTGTAAATATTTGCCTGATAAATCATATTGATGAACGAGTCTTGCTGCAGGATTTTTTCCACCAGCAAATTTACCTTTATTAGCTAAACTTATTTTTTGTTTAGTGCTATCAGATTTGTTTCTGTTAACAGGGTCTCTTTCAACATTTAGATCTGGATTTAATAAATCTATATAGTACTTTTCTTTTTCAACATAATTAACACAAGTTTCTAAGATTTTGTATGTAGTATTATGTAAACCATGTTTATCTATTACATTTTGTAAAAATGTGTTATAATGAGTATGATTTTTTAAACTTCTTACATGTTCTTTAAGTCTTCTATATAGATTTTTACTACTACCAATATACAAATGTTGATTACACTTTATAATATACACGCCTGATAAAGTATTTAATTGAGAAAAACTGATATTATTTATTGATGTTTCCATGTGTAAATATAAGTAATATCTGTTATAACTCAATATAGATCCACAAATTTAATTCAACTTAATTTGAGGTCCTACTAAATCAGGGTTGATTGGCGATGTGCTACTCAATACCCATAGCATTCTTCCGCGCGCAGGTGTTGGAGCGGATGCCTCACCGTCTGTAAAATAAATCAGACAGGTATATTTATGTGTGTTTTCGTTATAATAATCTATAACTGGTTGGAAGCTTGTGCCTCCTCTACCGTGAACTTTAAACTCAGCTCTATGATTGAACTTGCTTATGTTACTAATAGCTGTATCAGCTTGTACTACTGTAATTTCTGTACCCGTTTTATGTATGTGATGCAATTCTTGCACGCATTCTGTTAACTCATTAGTACTTACAGATCCGGACGTATCAATTGCAAATAAGATGTGACGGCGAGGCTTGATCTTAAGACCCGGGTTCTCCTCATATCTCTTGTTAAATTTTCTACGAGTCTTCTTAGTATAGATCTTACTGGATCCACCAGAGAATCTTCTGAGATATCCTTTCCAATCAAACTTAGGAGGTTCTGTTTTATTAATATTAGCAAGTATTTCTGCTAACTCTCCCGGTATGTTACCGCAAGACTTGGTAACTTGATCAGCAACTTCTTTCAGAATGTGCTCCGTTTGCTTCCTGATTAATTTCTGCGTTGCCTCAGGTAAATCTAATATGTCACTCCATGTAGAGTGATCTGGTAAAGTTACATCTTTATCTCCACCACCTATTTGAATGGTAACTTTTATTTTACCTTCACCTATACCATCTAACATATTATTCAAGTTAGGACAATTACCTTTCTGTTTAGCTTTTAAAAGCTTGTCATAATAATACTGAGTACCTTCTTTACTTGAAAGATTAAGTTCAGGAAAAGTAGATGGTAATATTGGTCCAGGAGGAAGATCAGATACATCTATGTATTGGTTGATCTCACAGTCCATAGCAATGTTTGCTATCTCATGGTCTGTTAAATAACTGTAATCTGTCAAATGAAAAAATGCTATATGAAGTAACTCATGTTTGAGTAAACCTCTGTGGGCATTTGCCTCAAGTGATGACCAAAATTTTTCATTGATATCAAGCTGATAGTTGATACCGTTCATGCTTACGCATGCTGTTGAAACTCTATTGCTCCACTTTTTGTTTAGCATTATTAAGAACATTCCGTAAAATGCTTCTTTAAGCATCAGGTCTTTGGAGGCTTTAGCAAGTTGTTCTGCTTTCATATTA
>TARA_R110000868_G_scaffold119785_3_pt1 | contig 15445 bp, 11 predicted proteins | sample TARA_R110000868 | Tara Oceans TARA_R110000868 (sample SAMEA4397489) | marine metagenome | biome: Polar Biome; feature: [SRF] surface water layer (ENVO:00010504); material: water (ENVO:00002006), including particulate matter (ENVO:01000060) such as... | depth 5 m | reverse complement strand
TAGAAACTTATTTTGTACGGACGATTATCTGCATTAACTACTAATGCCTGATACAGCATTGGCATATCAGTATCTTTATTGATAACCAACTCCACATAACCCTCTTCTATTTGGCTCACTCCGTTGTGTTCATACCACGTTAAATAAGCGCCTCTGTTGTGTTCGTAGTGCTTACTCAAAGGGCTTATCGGGCGCGGACTTACATACCCATTCGTCCACTCGTGCGCAATCATTGGGAGTGGAGTGTAAAAAGAAGAAAAGCCGCTTGGTGTTTTGGCCTGCGTTACCTCATTCAATTTTTCGTTAAAGGCGATTGAAAACTCACTGTAGTAATTCACGTCTGCGTGCGATATCAATTCCCACCTCTCAGGGTGCAGCGTTGGTATAAAGGCGGCATTTCCATTTATTAAACTCCTATAAAACTCTCCCGTCTGCTCAAATGTTGAAAACGGATTAACTGCAGTCCAATAAATAGAAGGGAATACTGTGTTTCCTATATTGTTAGGGTATTGGCTTGCGTAGTAAATTCCATTATATAAAACAACATCTCCTTTGCTATACATTACCGCAGGGGAATACACGCCAACCGATGCAGGATAAAATACTATATTACCTTCATTAAAATTAGTAGTAGCTCTCCACAAGCGAGGGGAGCCCTCTATGTTTGCACCACCCGAAATAGCGCCTCTCTTAGCTCTGACAAACCAAATAGCCTCACCCATTCGCTGATGCCAAACCCCGTGTATTCCCGCTCCATCAGCAGGGGTATCATTAGGCACAACCCAATTAAGGTTATTGGCCGCAAAGTTCTCCATTCCCTTAATCTCAGAAAGACTTAAAGTGCCATCTCCGCCAAAACGCATCCACATTTTATTAATACCATCCCACCAAAAAATAACATCATTTCCACCTTTTGATTTTCCTAAAATAACAGCCCACTTATTCTGTGTGCCGAAATTAGAAATAGTCTGCCCATCCCTCGACATAACCGAGCCATCACCAATCAGCACCTCTGATATATTTTGAACCTGCAGTGTGCCGCGAGTATTAAAAAATTGCCTTTGCCACTTTTTAGATTGCAGTGTGAATAATTCGCCATTTACGTTTTCGTGGTGATTTATTTCTCCAAAAGAATTATCAAGGTCTTTAAAATTTAAAGGAAGAAACACTCGATATAAGTCAGCTATCGCATTTTGAGGCTTTAACTCAGACCAAATTATTCGGGTTGGTTGGTCGTTATTTTGAATAAGGTCGGGGTTAAATGCTATATGATAGTCAACCCCATTTATTATATTGTACCCCAAATCATAACCTAGGAACTCCTCTTGAATTGCGTCAACGCCACTATTCCCGCGAAGCCAATTAAGCACCCTGTCTATCGGATTTGTTCCTGTTGCATTAGACGGGAATATGCCGCCTGCTGCCGTGGAACTCTTTTGCCTCATTTGGCTATTCACCCTGTTTTGAGAGTAAAACCCAATACCATCATTAAGATACCCGCTTCCATATATAGGAGGAACACTATTGTCATCCTGATTTGTTGTTGTCTTAAACCAAGACTTCTGAGTAAAAGTATCTCCCCCTAAAACATCAAATGTGCTAACAAGTGTTGAGGAGCCTATATCATATAAGTTTCCACAAGATATATATTGAGTGTTTGCAAATTGCCCATACTTATCTGACTGCTGACGATAGTATTGAACATACGAATATCCATAAAGATTTGAACTTCCACCCCACGTTGGGTTTGAGTTTATAGAGCCACTTATTTTTACAGCCACACACTTCGCGTAAAACCAAACAGGCGGAGTTGGCGAGTTTTGGAATGTCCTAGAGTTACTGAACAACTCATTCTGAACAGGTATTAAATTTTCTCCAAAAATAGCCTGCGCAGCCCCTAGGGCAACTAAATTGGCAGACGGCTTTAAATCTCCCTCAAACTGAATCATACCCGTTGACTGCTGAACACCATTTCCCTGCGCAAAAGAATATAGCACAGAGGGGGTTCCGTGATTTATTATAGAATCCCCTCCCGAATAAAGAAAGCCATTGTTAGCAAGAAGTATGTCAGGGGAATATATTGAGGCAAAATCAAATCGCTGATTAAGAGGGTTGACAAATCCATAGTTAAGACCAATAGCCAATGAACCCCTTGGCTCTACGTGCGCAGGCGTTTCATATTGCGTTCCCGCGTAGGTAACAGGAAAACTGCAGCCCAACCTAGCCATTCCCGTAAATAATATCTCAGGAATACACTCTGCCCTCTCAATGCTTATAGCGTCAAATACATCCCTAAATACAGAGCCGTCTTCGAGCACCGCATCAAAATTAAAGTTGGTAAATTCAATATACGGAACAAAAACTTCACCTGTTACACTATCCTTTAAGTCTAAATTTGGAAGCCCCGCATTTCTCCTGTTATCTGTCGGGTTTCCATTGTTCACGCCTAAGTTGTCAATCTTAATGTCGTCCGCCCAATAATTTTTAGTCCAAGAACCACCAACCCTAAATCTTGCCTTTATGCTAAATCGGTATGTCTCATTCATCATATACCCAACATTGTCATTAACATTGTTAGGGTCTTGGTACTCTCCGAATGAAATATTAGATTCTGTTCCACCTGTTCCTGAGAAAAACAATCCCCCTACGCTCGGTATCGTTTTTCTAACTACGCTATGCCTTACTTTATTAACAATCTCCGTAAGGTCAACATCAGGAGCGGTTGTGATGTTTGATAAGATGAGCCTGTTGTCAATAGCCCTTATATTCTTCGCTGTGTCAACAGGTATAGAAAACGCTTGTATTTCATTTACATCCAAAACCCTTGTTGGCTCATTACCCGTGTGCCTTATCACCATTGTTTCGCCCGTAACAACATACCTGTCAACAATATAGCCACTTACGGCTAACCCTCTATATTCTACGCAAGCAACCTCTATGTATTTAAAAATCTGACTATTTATATTGGTAACAGTGAGCACATTTATTTTTGACGTAAGGGTTCCGCTAACATCCCCCACAACATCCTCGGGCGGTGTTTGGATTGCAGAGTACACATTAACAGGGTTTGTAACATCGCCCCAATCGGTAGCTGTGGCTGTTTCTGTTAAAGCCCTGACAGCATACCTATTGTTGCCCGACTTTAACGCACCACCCGATTGTATCTGCTCCGTAAATTCTATTTTAGTATTCAGCACAGATAGGAATAACCTAGTCTCAGAGAACACCGAATCGTAGTTGTATTGCCCTCCGTTTAAAGCCAACCCGCCATCAGGTATGTACGCCCCTTTATAATAAAAAACAAACGGTGGCGTATAGTCATTTGCTCCGTAAACCCCGTTAGTGGTAGCTGTCTTGTCGCAATGTAAATCAAACTGCTTTTTGGTATTCCAATTCCACTCTACACTTCTCAGTAATCGGGTATAATACCAATCAAGTGTTGTGGCGTCCTTTTGAGCTACACCTACTTCCCCTATGCCGCTTACGTGAATAGTAATAACCCCTGTTCCGTTTACCCAAGCCCCGCTTCCGCCCGAGTTAGCTAATCTTATTGAGGTATTACTGACTACTATTACACTAAAGTAACCATTTGCAGATACATTCCCCTCAAACTCGGAATTAGTAATCCATTGACCATTTACCAATCCGTGCGGTGAAGTAAATGTTATAGTTATAGGCACAGAGGGTATATTTCCCGAAACAGACGCAATCGTAACATCTAGTGGCGTTGGTAAGTTTCTTTGAGATGTTGATGTTATAAACAAATCTCCAAGCAAATCAAAGCCTCCAATATCAACCAACTCCCCCGCTAAGGTAGGCTCTATAGCCTCTTGTATAACCTCTATTTGTAGCTCTTGGGTAAACGGAAACAAAAGAGAACTGTTGTCTTTTATAAACCAACGATATGCAGGGATGTTTGGAATAGGTATTAACTGCATCTCAAAATAAGCAGAACCAACAGGTGTTACTATTGCAGTGTTTCCCGTCAACAACGCAGCGGCTTGAATAGCCACAACAGCAGTCGCCACATTTATAAAGTTTGCATTAAATATTACCTCTGAGCGGTCTGAATTGTAAATAGCTATTGAATATGAGGCAATAGAAGGAACGGTTACTCGGTAAATCTTATTCTGCTGACTTACGCTTCCCATATCAAAAGCAGGGCGATTGCCGAGTATAGGCATCGCGTGACCCACGTTACGCGAGTCGTTCCCGATGTAAGTTATATTCTTGGCATCGGCAGCGTTCTTATTATCATCATAAGGGCTGTCGGTGTCAATAACTTTGGGAAAACTGTTTTTATCAATAGACATCGGGGTTCAAATTTATGCAATTATTTGTTTTGCGCTGCATATTTTTTAGTATTTTTGCGATGTCCGTGCAGGGACAAATCATAAAGACATAAACCTCAACGGGAGTAAGCCTGCACGCTGAAACCGCTTGAGGATTTTTATTTTATGAAACATCTACCTGTCGGAACAATGGGTCTTTTTGCAACGGTTGACGATGCTGATTTTGAATGGCTGTCACAACACAGATGGTTTGCAAAAAAAGACAGAAATACTACCTACGCTTTCAGATGGACGCCTCGAAACAGCTATAAAAGGAAAGCGGTGTTTTTGCACAGGGAAATTATGGGGTGTGTTGCGTCCGATGGTAAAATAATTGACCACAAAGATAGAAATGGACTAAACTGCCAAAGGGACAATTTGCGCTTCGCCACATATAGCCAAAATAGAATGAATATACTCTCGGCAAAAAATTCATCGTCTCAATATAAGGGTGTTTACTTTTGCAAACGTGATAAGGTTTGGGTGTCAGCAATACGACACAATAACAAGCAAACTCGCATTGGTAATTTTAAATCAGAAAAGGAAGCAGCTTTAGCCTACAATAAGAAAGCCGCAGAACTATTTGGAGAGTTCGTTCTTCTTAATGAGACCACTGCTTCGCAGACACCCACGCATTTGTAGTCTGAGCAATCTGACGTTTTTTGTTTCTGAATTGGCGCTGCTGCCACTTACCAATAATAAAATCCTTCTGCGCCATGTAGTTCTGCTTGAACTCGGATATTACAAACGGCTTATACCTCTCCGAATAAGCCAACGCAAACGAATAGCATATAAAATAGGTAATAGCGTCCTCATAAACTGAGTAAATCTTCCTTAACCCATTCTCGTCTTTATTTGTAGCCCAATAAGATAGCGTTACCTGCGTCACGGGCGCGGTTGCGTTTTGTGGTGTTACTCCATAATAATAGAATATCTGCCCGTCCTGTATCCGCATATAGTTTCCGTAGTGGGACGCATTTGGTATTGAGCAGCCGCACGTTTTGAGAAAGGGTAAATCCACGTAAGCCATACCATAGCAATTATCGCCCGCGCCATATCTCAAAGAGATTAATTGGTCAAATTCACAAGGAAGGTCTGTGTAGTCGTTACCAACCACATCCAATATCTTGTCCTTTACTACATATTGGTCGCCCGCGTCAATGCGCTTCGCAGCATCATTGGCAAGTTTTTTCAGCCATATATCGTGGTCGCTTGTTTCAATTCTCAGAAACAACTTAGCACTTGATACACACTGCTCTAACTCTATTACGGCATACGCTCCGTCAGGGATATTATTTTCGCTCATTACCTTTTACTTCTTGGGTTGTTTTGTTGAACATCCATACTATCGGCAACTAAGTCGGGCACTCCGCCTGACGATACTTGCGTGTTAGCTTGAAACACCATTTGCTCCATCTCCATTCTTAGGTCTTCCGAAATAGGGTAATCGTCAAAATCCATATTGTACTCAGGGCAATCCAATGGATTATACATAATCTCTTCCACCACAAACCTCTTCGGCAATTTATTGTCCTTTGCGTAAATCTCCCAATAACCCGTAGTTCCGTCATAGAGCGAGCAAATGTTACTCCCTTTGGCGGGACTCATTACAGGGTGGTTAAGAAATGTTGATAACTCTCCGCGATTTTTGATAACATTAAACGTCTTGGAAGAATTTATAGTCCCTACAAAACGGAAACCATTTGAAATGTCGTCCAAGTTAATTGGTGCAGGGCAACGGAAGCGGTAGAAGCACCATTCATATTGCTCGGTCTCCACAAATCGTGGATAGAAACGCTGATACGTTATAGGGTTTATCCTTTTGTTTATCTGATAGTCTTTGCGGATTGCTGCCGCTCTGAACTTGTTGGCTATACTTATCAGATATAATTGGTCATAGCGGTTCTCGTCAGTGAATATAGCCCCTGACGGCATCTTAGCCAAACTCTCTATGGTTTCAATTAGCGTCATTGTAATTTAGCGGCATTAGTGGCGTAAAGGTCTTTATCTTTCACTTCCTCTGCAAAGTTCACGCAGGCGGTGTAAAGTATGTAAAGCAGAAAATTGTAGCGGTATGTTTGCTCAAGGTCAATAGTTACGTCATTGGCATCGGGAAACACCACAGCCTTTGTTATGTAGTCAATGGTCACACCGCGACAAGGTACATTTAAAGGGTGTAGCTTTATTCTATTCTCAACCGTTTCAAACTTAGGAAACCTCACCGTAGGTGTAGTGAAGGTGTCAATCTTTTGGTCTGAGCGATACATCTTGCAATACTCATCGTAAATGCGCGACACCACCCCGCCTGAGATGTATGTGCCATTCCCTGCTACGGGAACTTGTAATGTATAGTCAGAATATAATTCCGCCTTATAGTCCGATATTTTCCTGATGTAAAAAACACCATTGGCATTAGAGTTTCCAATAATTCCTGTAATCTCTATACGCTCGGTTGTTCTTAGATTATTCCTCTGAGATAACTCAATAACGATTGGAGTTGTGTCGGAAACACTATCCAATGGGTTTGCATAGAACACCTCCGCAAAGGAAGCCTTTATCGTCAGCAAGTCCTCATAATCAGAGATTGCGGGCAACGGCTGTACGTTGGGTAAAATAGTAGGCGGTAATGTGAAAATCTCGTTATTGACAGGTGTGTAGGGCTGATTAGTCTTAATAACCCCCGAAAGGTTGTCGTATGCGCTCTGCGGAACTAACCCTTTGTACTGATTTTGAATAGCTGTAAACACAGCCTGCTTAAACAAGCGATTTTTCTTAGCGGCATCATAATAATTGGTGTACGCCATGCCCACCTGTAAGTCAAATAGCCTACTAAACTCAAAACCTGTTGTCATCTTTTGTTAAAGCATATATGCGCTCACAAAAATAGCAAATAATAATACAAAGTCAATAGGTATTTTTTTATTTTTTTTCAATACGACCTTTAATCCAAGATTACTCTGAATTGCTTTATTTCGGTTCTTCTAATCCAACCCCGAAAGGATGCCTACCTATTCCAAGTTTCCCACTCCAACTTGCGGGTGCTTCGGTTTTCCTGTGAGTATCTTGTCGTATGATGTAGGTCGTCCACATTGCATACACTGTTCCCGAAGCGCGGAAACGTAAACTCTAAATTATTTATAAGCTGATTGGTGATGGCTTACGCGGGTAATTTTGGATTAAAACCGCAGAATTGATACTTTATCTCTCAGTATTTTCTTGTCACAAATATACAAATAAAATAACAAGCCCCAAGAAAATTTCTTTTCTCAGGGCTGTTAAAGATAATTTGTCTCCGAAGAGACAAGCCACCACCGACACAAAGGTAGCGCTTTTTTTATTAATTCAAAACAAAGTGTAATTTAATTGCGTTTTGTGTTATTACGCAGGTATTTCTACTTCAAGGAACTCTGCAACCTTGTTCTCGTTTTCCGTAAATGCTTCGCCATCTACCGACTTCTTAGTAAGGGCAATCTTTATTGCCGACTTTAACTTGTCAAACTTAGCGGTCTTTTGCGTAAATGTTATCGGAAGAAATCCGCCCTGCTTCAATCCTGATGCAAGGTCTCTCATTAACTGCTCCATAGCAACTTCGCCTGACGGAATAACCGATTCCGAAGGCACAATGTCCTTCTCGGTTATTTCGCGAAGAATGTACTCTTGAAAAATCTTCTCCTCCTTACGGAAGTAAGCCAAAATATCATCCTTCGTCATACCGATTGGGTTTTGACCGTGATAATACATATCATTCTCACCATTCTTTCTTTTAGAGATAATGCCAAGAGCAAGGGCTTTTTCCATTGCGATTTTCATTGTCTTCTCGGTAGTGTCACCTTTAACCCAAGTGGTCAACAAGGTTATAATGTTTGCATCAGAAGCAAGGATAATTCCTACGGCAAAATCGGCAAGCAACTTCAACACCTCGCTTTCAGTCTTGTCGGAAACGCCAAATCCGAAGTAGTAACTCAGGTCGCGCCTTTTAGCGTCCGACATTTCGTTAATCATATTGGCAGCTTTCAACTTGTTATTCCAACGCTCCATATACACCTGTTCGCTGTCAGAAATATCATCAAGGTTGTAAATAGCACTACGGGTGTGAGTGGTGGGCTGAGAGTTCACATAAAACAACGGGTTTGTCTTCAACTTCTCCATAGCCTGCGCCTTATTATAGTCGCTCGTGCCTTTTAGTGCGCCTTCCATAAAAGACACAATCTGTTTAGGGCGGTCAGATGTAAAGTCCATTGTCATCGCTTGGTTATTGAACTCGCTTTGTGGCATTTCCTCTATGGTAAACATAGGGGAGATAAACTCAAGATACCCGTTTCGTGTCGGGTGTCCCCAAGCCAATGTTAATTGTTGTGATTTTACGCGAGCAATAGTGCTGATGATGACTGTCTTTTTTTTCATTTTTTGTTTTTAGTTTCGACAAAGATAAAAACAAAAAAAGGACAAAACCTAATGTCTTGTCCTTTTTTGTGAAAATAATTGCTAATTAAATTACTCCCGCAGTTGTCAGCAAGCTGATAATCTGCGTCTGTAAAGCCGCAAAATCTGCGTCTGTTTCGTTCAGATACAACGATAATTGCAACACCGAAACAATCTCGCTTCCTTGATTAGCTGTTGGGTCAATATTAGACACCAAGAACGTCCAAGTAGTATATGTGTCGCCCGATACCGCATCGGTTATTCCCGCTGCGATTAGTTGGTCTCCATTGCCGCGTTGGAATTGTGGAACAAGGGTGAAAGTAGCGTCCTTTGCTGCTACCCCCGCCACACCAACAGGCGTGCCGTCAATATCAAAAGAAGTAAGGGCTACAACATTGCTTATTCTGTAATTACCATTAGGCAAAGCCACCGTGTCTGAACTTGCCGAAACCGTAGCGGTAACGCCATCAAAGTAGGTAGCAGGCACATTAGGGTTGTCAGATACGCTGATTGGTGTTGCGCTATCGTCAACAACTCCTGTTGCAACATAAGCTGTTTGCAATGAAGCAATAGTTCCGTTACCCGTTGGGCAGGTTACTGTTAATATCGCAGAACTTACTCCAATAGCAGTTACCTCAAGGGTTACCGTTCCGCCAAGAGTAACACTTAGGCTTTGCTCAAGCGCAATAATGGCGCGAAACGCATCACAAATCTCGGTTGCCGATGAACTTGTGCTTGACGTAAATTCAAACACCTTTACAACTGCTCCTTGACCCTCAAATTGCTGTGCGATTGTTACTTGATAAAACTCGCTGTTATTCACCGTTGGAGTCCACTCAAAAGAAGACGCAACACTAACTAAAGACGGCTCAAATGTTCCCGAAGGAATATTAAGCGTTCTTACGTCCATATCAGGACAGTTCGTAATCTGTAAAATGTGACCACCAACAATGTTGGCATCGCCCGCACCCGCAATCGAGTTCAATACGACATTAAGGTAGTGTAGTGGTTGCTCTGCCATTTTATTAAGATATTACGTTAGCTGTTTGTAATTCTGTTTTTATTTTGTTTCTGAACGCTGCAAAGTTCGCTATCCCTTCTTGGATATAAAGAGACACTTGCGTAATCTGCGATATTGCAGACCCTTGATTTGAAGTTGCATTTACATTTGCTGCTTCAAACACATACGATGTATATGCTTGACCCGCTACTGCGTCAGTTACGCCTGCTGCAAGTAAATCAGAACCCTGATTTATCGGGGCTACACCCGCAGTATTCACGGTCACAGTTCCATTTGCAGTCACAATACTTACCGACACAATAGTTGAATTATCTCCAACTGCTAAAAGGTCGCAGTCGTTCACATTCAATGTTGCGGTAATGCTAAGGTTGTTATTCAAATTAATCATTGCAACAAACGCTGCCGATATGCTCGCCTGAGTTTCTGCTGCTCCGTTAGTGTATTCAAACACCTCTGTAACACTCCCTTGCCCCAAAAAAGTCTGAGTGATTTGAACCTGCGTAAAGGTGCTTGCAGCAGTAGTCCAAGTGTCAAGCGTAATGTCAGCAGGAACAGCCGATACCGCAGATTGAAAGTCGTCAAGCGGAACTTCAAGCGTCCTTAAATCCAACAACGGAGTGTCAATGATTTCAAGAAAGTGTCCGTTAACAGTGTTGGCATCTGCCGCTCCTGCCGTTGAACTTATGACTACATTTAAGTAGAGTAATGGTTGTGTTGACATTTTATTTTATGTGTATTAAAGGTTAATAACAATTAAAGGGCAAGTTCCCACCATCCCATACGGTTTGCAAGGAAGTCGTAGCAACCATCTTTCAAGATGTGAAATTCAGCGTTGTCGCGTGGTGATGTCATCAGTTGGTAAACATCTCCGCCTTTCTGCATTGACATTCCGATACCTGACATATAACCATACTCGATTTCGTTTGCACCGAAGTAGCAGTTTTCCATAGCAGGCACTTCACCACTTCCATCTACTGTTTGGTAGTATGAAAGGTCAAGGCAAACCATTGTGTGCTGCATACGTGTTCCTTGCGCTCCTGCAATCGTAGAAGCATCAGGGAAACGGTCTTTGTCATTGAAAATCGGAGCAAGGATAAGGTCGCAAGCGATACCTGCGATGTCGTATTCACGAACATCCAAGCCTTTCACGGTTTCTCCACCGAAAGTGTTGCGCGTTCCTGCGAAGCGAATACTCTCGTTAATGGTTTGGAAGAATTGAATACGCTTCAACGCTTCTCTTCCTAAGAAGATTGGCAGGCGGGTATCAATGCTCGTTCTGCGGTCAGCAATACGAGAAATCCAATTAATGAAATCGTTTTCAGTCAACAAGTTGGCAGAAGCCACATACTCACCACCTCTGTCGGGGTCTTTCACGGCAGCACGAAGCCCCATTGAGTAAGACACTGCGCCTTCAAGTGATGTGTTGATTTGACCAAGTTCAGAGAACAAGGCGTGATACTCTTCTGCGCGAGAGAAACGGTTTGCAGCGATAACGTCTTGGCTTGAATACCAATAGTCGCCTTTAAACTCAACCCAAGTCTTTGACATATCTCTGCGATACATCTCAACTTTTTCACGCATAACCGATGTTTGGTTCTGCACGTATTGTGGGTATTCGTAAGACGATTTCGGGCCTGTAGAGCCTCTGTTACCCGCGCTGCTCCACATTTCTGTGATAGATGCACCTGCAAGGAATTGAGTACCTAAGTTCCACGCCAAGATAGGCGCTACACATTGAATATCAACAAAGCCTGCGCCTTGATTTACAACGTAACCTTTGTTCATAGCGGCAGAGCCATCGGCAACAGTGGTTTTTTCACGGAAACTTGCGTAGGTCGGGTCATTTAACGTGATACGAGCAATCGTTGGCGAAAGCAATGCTGTCGCTGCGATAAAGCCCTGTATTTTCGATGTTCCCATAATAGGACGATAGAAAACCCCGTCAGAACCATCCACCTGACGAGCAGGGGCGTTCATATTTACGAGCCAAGTTAATGTGTTGTAGCCGTTTGAAAAATCGGCAACAAGAGAATATTTGTCGTCTTTATTTAACCCGTTCAAGAACAAGTTATTTTCAAATGGTAGCGAACTTACCTGATTTAGTGTTGATGGCATTTTAGTTTATTGTTTTGGTTTATAAATTTTGTTATCTGTTTACGGATTGCTCCATTCTTCCTTTTTTACGCAAAGATGTTCTCACATCCTCAATCGCTTTATCAATACCTGACGTTGCCCCGTCTTCCGCAACCAAATAGTTATCAGAACTTACGGATGCGGCTCTTTTTCTTTTTTCAATAGCAGATTCCTCTCCGAGACGCTTACCCAAGTTAAGGTTCTCTAATAGAATTTTTCTGCGTATGGTCGGAATAAGAAATAACGCTTCGTCAATAGTTTTATCAATGTCAAAACCTGCAAAGTTTCCTTTCTCGTCCTTCTTAATCGCAGTGCGAGATAATGAGTATTCGTGTATTGCAGTAATGTCATCAGGAGTAAGTTCGTATCCATAAGCTTGCGTGCCTTTCATTTCCGCAAGGGTTTGGTCAAGCACCTTTATCCCTTCCTGTGTTTTCTCTTGGAAGAACACTTCCTGAGCCTTACGGGTTTCGTCTTTTTCTTTAGCAGATGTTTGATATGATTTTAACTTGCCTTCTTTTAGCTTGTTAATTTCCGCATCTACGGTTTTTAGTTTTGCTCTGCGCTCAACAGCAGGCAATGATTCAAAATCAGCAATAGCCTCCTCTAAATCATCTTCTGAAATATCGGGTTCTGTAGATTTTAAATAAAAGGAGTATTTTTCTTCGTCCGATTTTCCCTCAAATGAAGGTATGCTTACCTTAGAAGCAAACTCAGAAATATCTTCACCACCTGACCTTCTGAATTCGGCAACACCCGAGATGATAGGGTCAGATATAAGTTCGTTGTATTTTCTTTCGATTTCAAGAAGAGCCTGTATTTTATTGTCAGCCTCTTTCTCTTTATCAACAGGAGCAGCTTTCGTTGCTTTGAACTCTGAACCCTCTTTTAAGTAGTCAGGAATATCATTGTGTGATTTTTCCTTTTCAATTTCTTTTTTAGCAACAACCTTCCCTTTCTCAATTCCTTCCTCTTGCGCCTTTCTCAACTCTTCTTTGCGTGAAGCCTCAACCTCAGCAGCAACTATTGCATCGTTAGCCGCTTTTTCATTAGCTGCTTTTTCTTTTTCTGATGTAACGGTCTTAATTTCTTTTACAGGAGCGGGTGGAGGGGTAAGGTCATTTACAGTATTTAACGTCTTCCCGTTTTTTTCTACGGAAAGCTGTTCGGCTAATTTAGCCATTCTGTCATCAACTTCTTTATTCGCTATGCGTGGTTTCCCTGCCATTTGAAATAATTTTGCCACAAATATATGTAAGCATTTCCTTTGCTTGTACGCCTTAGCAAATATTTTTCATTTATCATTCGGTAACATTCAGCATATTGTGGATAAGTTTTCCGTAACAAGTTGATTATTATATTGAAAATATACCGATGTTTGCTGAATGATACTTTCAGAAGAAATACTTAAAAAGCGAATACAGAAGCTTTCCCGAGAAGAAATAGACGATTTTGTTCTCGGAATAATCACCGACCCCGCCATTAAACCGCTTCTTTCTTTAAGAAAACAAATAGAAGCGTGTGAAAACGTGGAGATATTAAAGGACATTAAGCCATTTACCGAGAAGGGAAGCCTTCAAATTGAGATGATGGCTAAATACTACAAGTCATTAAAAGACCTCACCAATGCTCTCGACTTCTTTATGGAGCGTCTTGGTTTATCTAAATTCCTGACAGATATAGCGGCAGCAGAATTAAAGACAACAACGTCTGCTGAAAAATCAGACTTAACCTACGAAGACCTTATTAAAAAGAGCAAATGAACTCCCTTGTAAAGTTTAGAGTAAAAGGACTGCCTGTTGTAATTCTCCACGACAAGACAATGTGGAGAGAGCCGTTTATAATTGAAACAAAAAGGGGTAAAAAGCGGTATGGCTTTAAACAGATATTCCCGCACTACTTTAAGGGTAATATCTACTACCGAATAAATAACAGCAGGTATTCGTCATTACAGATTGACGATTGGAGTTACAGGGTGGTGGAAGAGGTCAATATTCCTCAACGGAACTCAGACGCTCCCTTCTTCGCTCGGGGGATTTAGCCCGTGTTCAACACCCATTAATTCGGCATCTCCCATTTGCTTCTCCTTCTGTAATTGAGCCTTACCCTTAATCTTACCTTCTTCCATAGCCGCCTGCGCTAACAACTGCTTATTCTGTTGCGCTTCCTGCATAGCCATCTGCTCTTTACGCATCTTCTCTGCTACACGCTCGCGCTTGGTTTCAGTATATTCAAGGTAGTCAATTATCTCGGTCTTTGTTTTAAGGTTCTTAATAACAGCGTAATCCTTAAAGGTTAATTGTTGGTTTTGAATAGCCGCCTGTACCATAGCCGTCATCTCTTTCTTATCGGCTTCGGTCATTGGGTTATTTATGTCAAGAGCCAACAAAAAGCTTTCAAAGCGCACATTCTTTATCTGCTTTAAATAAACAATGTTGCGAGCGCCAATCCAAAATTCATCTATCTTGCATTTGCCCGCAGCGATTATCTCTTTCTGAGCGTCAACAGCATACTGCATATTACGCTGTATCCAATCCATATACCCATCAATAAGATAAGCCATTCCCATAGACGATTGCGCCATATTCTGCTGCATCGCTGCTCCGCCAATATATCGCTGTTGCTGACCTAACGCTGTTTTAGACGCGGCAACTATCTCCTCCATTTCGTCCATCTCCATTCTTGCGATGTCGTAAATCTTCTGAACATTTGCATCGAGCGTCATATCAATCGGCTCAACTAATCTGTCCTTTTCATTGGGGTTTCCCGCCTCTCCGCTTGAATTTACAACGTGCAGACCAACTTCTGAAAGGTCTTCAAAGACTTCTTGAACGTCAATATTGCCCGTCATTCTGTTACCGCGAATAATATGCGGGCGACCTTTGGCTCTGCCAATAGTCTCCCTTACCTTGAATTTAAGAGCGTCAACCTCGTTTTGTAGGTCTCTCAACCTACCAACCGCACTACGATACTGAGATAGCATCATATTAGGGCAGAAGATGCTTATTGGCATATCTACCATTCCGCAATTAGAGTTATCCTCAACCACGTTGTTTATTTTGCCTATATCAACAAGCCATTTCCCGCCAATAAGAGTTCCTTTAAAAACATCTAAAAGCCCATCGCTATTAATCGCTCTCCAATACATTGTAACCTCTGTAACAGAGTTATATGTTTGGTTATAGTTCCACCAAGTAATGTTTGGCATAGTGTTTAACGGAGTTCCAAGACTGTTATCCTCAGTCATTGTGATTAACTCGTCTTTATCCGCCCCCTTAAACCCGTATTTACGAATAATCTCCGCTGCCGTGCTTGCGCGTATGCGCCCGCGAAACATTCCATAACGATTATAGTCGTCATCAATTCGCATATCCCAAATTAATTGGTGTGGAGAAAACACCTCCCATTGGCTTATTCCGTTTACAACCGTGTGTTCCGAGCAAGCGATATTAGTACAAACCATATAGCGAGCAGCCTGATATGCCTTAGATGACCACCCCGATTTCTCCCATAGCCCGTCTGCAAGCATTGTCATTAT
>TARA_R110000868_G_scaffold88796_2_pt1 | contig 15446 bp, 21 predicted proteins | sample TARA_R110000868 | Tara Oceans TARA_R110000868 (sample SAMEA4397489) | marine metagenome | biome: Polar Biome; feature: [SRF] surface water layer (ENVO:00010504); material: water (ENVO:00002006), including particulate matter (ENVO:01000060) such as... | depth 5 m | reverse complement strand
CTTACGCTCTTCAAAGAACCACTCATACTGATCACAAAACTCTTTCTTTGGAAAATGACCTGGTGACCACTGGTTCTTAATAGCTAGATTAGGATAATAACTAGTAACATCTGAAGACATTATAACCATATCTTCTGTACTTTCATATACACCTTTGCTAGCAGCACCGTGTACACCGCCTGTGCCAAAGTCTGTCTTAACATTTTTATAGTTTACACTATACTTAAAACTTCCTTTAAGATTATCTCCGGCTACTTCTATAGATTTAAACCTATCAAGTAACATATTAAATGTTTCAGATGTAAAGCTTATATAAGGTAGTATGATGTCTTTAACTTTAACTGTATCTCTATATGTCTTCATGTTTCTAAGATCTCTCTTAGGAATATTTAGCATTTGTGTCAAGAAATAACCAAAGACTTCTTTGCTTATTCTAGGCTCTGATGCACTAAACATATTAATACCATAAGTTTTAGTAAGTTCTTTCCTAAGTTTTATCTGTGACTTAGATCTATTATATATTTCTTTAGTTGACCTCACATCATTAACACAGTATTCTAATATAGTATTTAGCTGTTCTTTGGTAGTTATGCTTGTCTCATGATGTATAGGCATATCAAGGATGTTTTCCCAATCCATACTATACTGTATCCACTTTAGACTTGAACGTTTAGCCGGGTTATCCCAATGGTGCATTTTAAATACATCTATCTGACCTATCTGCATTTTCCATTGTGGGTAATCAGCAAACTCTTTATTGTTAGACTTCTGTATACACCTCTGTGCATATTTATAAATAGCATAAGCTATGTCATCACCGTTAAGATCAACCCAGCTTCTCTCATTATCTAATATATAGTGAGTTACTTGAGCATCAAAAGCCAAGCCATTATATGATATATGCCATTCTCTATTTTTTATATTATCATTTAGGAATTCAACAAACTCTGTAAGATCATTTCTTAACTTATATATTACAAAAACCTTAGTCTCATTTGACTTGTAGTTTTCAAATACACCAGTAAAACAATCAAACAAGGTCTCATAATCCATAACCCAATGTTTTTTCATACTTTTTTTGTTTTATACGTTGTACCTTGCCAAGAGGACCCACGTCTGAGGTTACCATATTTTTTAGTTCTTTTATCTATACGCTTATCATTGTTTATGATTTTAGGATCAGTTCCTCTAGACATACCCCAACCAAACTGCATAGCAAAAGTATTATATTCTCTATTTACTTTCATTATCTTTTTCTTTATAATCTTTAAATGCTTTTTCTTTTGCTTCTAAAACTAAATCCATAATAACATCATATATCTGCTCAATTGCATCAGACTGATCTTTATTTAAAAGCTTCTTAACTTCTCTATCATATAAGTCAACAGTTTTAATAACGTGTTTAATTCTCTGCTTAACCTGGTGATGGTGTATATATTGTAAGTTATGTGCTATTTCTGACATACATCTATTCATTGCTAATAGAATGTTTATGTCCATTATATCTTCTTCTTTTATTTTATTTGCCATATTATTAATTTTTAGAGCCAAAAAAAGCCCAAATCAATGGGCTTTCCTTTTTATAGTCAATAGAGTGTTAGACCTTTATTGACCAGGTAATATAATTTTTGAGGGTTCAGTCTTTTTTAAGTCTACAAAGAATTCTTCAACTGAAAAGTTCTCTGCATTTACAGCAAACATATGAATGAATGTTTCAATGTCTGCTCTATCACTAAGATAGAACTCAGAGAATGTGTCAACTAACCTTCTTTCTTCTTTATGTGTCTTACCTGTTTGCTGGTTAGGTGTTTTAAGTCTTTGTGGCTGACCATCATCATCTAACTTAGGTACCATATGGTAAGATTGTTTCATCACTTTACTGATGACAGCTAAGATGCCTGACGCAGGGTCAAACATAGCTTCTGTATAAGGTGAGTCCATGCTCACTGGAATTAATGTAAATGATTTAGCATTTCTAAATGTAGAATTTACTAACATCATATTTTGTCCTATTTGTGCCATTTTATTAATTATTTATTTGTCAAATATATGGAACTTTCTTTTAATAATTGTTTTAAAAAATGATTATTATCAATTAATGTTTCCTTTTCCATGTCAGGAGATGAACATACTTCATAAACATCTTGTAGCATTTCTACATCTACATTTAATGCTTTAGCATAGGCATCATGAACTTCATCTGGTTCTAAAAAACCTTGGATATAATTCAATTGTGATGTGTCTGCAGTTTGTGTAGTTTCAGGTTCAAAGAACTCAAGTATGGACAGCTTCCCGTTTATAGTATACTGAGAATATTTACCTTTAAGAAAACAATTGTAGTCATGTTTATATTTATCAAAATTAAATATAAAGAGCTGTCTGTTGTCTTCTAAAGATATATGATCTCTAAATAATGGATGAGCTATTAAATGTCTATTAGCAAAATTCTTAAAAGCTACTGATAGCTTAGACTTATAAACGCATAAGAACATCATATCCTCAGATGAATAAACATCTTCCCAAACACAATATGTTTCTCTAGGAACATACTTGATACCTCTACCTAAATCTAGGAGAGGATATAGGAAGACTTTACTCTTCTGAAAATATTCTGTATATACAATACTCATATTATAATTTAATCTTATTTCTTAAGAATTCCACAGGTAATGAGTAGTTTCTGCTATTATAATGGAATTTTGCAGTGTTTATTGCACCTCCTAAACCATCAGCCCAGTCATTTACCGTGTTATTACTTACATCAAAAACATAAACTTGGTTATATTTATCTATAACAATAAACTTAAACTGTATATCATATTCTTCTTTGTCATCACCTAAAGTATCATAAACAAGTTTCATATAAATAGCAGCTTGTAACCAATAATTATAAAAGTCAACAGTTTCTCTAAAATCTGTTACTGTCTTTCCTGTGGTCTTAAGATCACATATAATAACTTCTTTCTTTTCAGTATCAACTGAGTAATAATCTATATAGCCATGTAAACCAAAATCACAATCTATAAGATCAGATTTTAAATACTTCTCACTATGTGTTTCTACAGGATCTAAATCAAAGTCTGTTTGTACTTCACTAAACAAAGACATAACATCTTTATTCTCTTTAAGTACACCAACTCTTTCTGTACATCTTTCTAAAGTATCTTGGTCAACTACATCAACATTGCTATTATTTAAGAATTTCCAGTATGGTTCATTATCTGTTGTTCTAATCTTAGCAATCCTTGAGTCATCCGCTTTTAGTGACTGATATAAGTTCAGATTCTTAAGTGAATCTAAAATCACATGATCATCACAACTGGCCAATGTTTCTGCATCAGTATGAAGAGCCATATCTTTCAATACCTTTCTGATATTATCACTAGGGCTCTTACCTGGTACAATACTAAACTTCTCTTCAACATTTTCTGCTTCAAATAGTAGGCAATGTATAAGTTTACCTTCAACAAGATGTTTATCTGTTTTGACCTCACGGTCCCAGAGTATATAGTCCTTATAAAATAAGGATGGTGAAAATAATAATTTATTTAGAGAGGAGTAGCTAAAGCAAAAATCTTTCTTTGCGTAAAACTCCTCCTCTTTTTGTTTATTTGTCAACATTTTTTTCTATTATTGATTCTTCATATTTATCTGCCATTTTTATAGCTTCTAGTGCAACTTTAAAGACTGTATTATCTATATTTATTCCTGCTGCTTTAAGAACTTTTGTATGAATTCTTTCTTTAATGTTATCTACAGCAAATCTAGTAAGATAGTTTTCATCATATAACCATCTAATAAGTGTGCTATGATGTAATCCTGCAGTTTGACTTCCATAAGAATTCATATCACTAAATCTATTTCTAAAAGATTTCACATTTACAGTGTTCCAGTTTTTTGTAGACTTACACCACTCAAACTCATAGTAAAATATTAAAGATACAATATCAAATGATTCTTCTATATTACAATTAGCCATAGTTTCTAAAGCTAGTGTTCTATTTTCTATATCATTACTAGTTATCATTTTAATTAACTGAGGATAATCTTCTTCTGTAAGTATAGCCAGTTCTTCACAACATCTTTTATTTATATCTCTATCAAGTACAATTAAAGAGTTACTTATTAATTTATTATAAGTATCTACATCTTTACTGCTCTTAATTACATATGTTTTAGAATATTCTTTATTTTGTAATTCTGATTTCATTGAATGAATAACCTCATGGCAAACCTTAGACTCTACAGTTTCATTAGCCTCCCAGTTTTTGATTGCACCTATATCAAACACAGAAGTAGAATGTGAATTTTGTAGTAAAGCACCAATACCCTTCTTAGCATCATCAGATAAAAGATTTCTTTTTGTAAGTTCTTTACAAATCTCATAAAATTGAGGTTTAGTATAAGAACTATTCCAACTGCTATCTGCAATCTTATTAAAGAACTTTAAAGATACAACTTGAATGTCTGCTTTATCTGCATCTCTTATTACTTTTAAATTATATTTATCTTTTAATAACTCTACTTTTTGTCTTGGTAAATTTAAATTTGAATACCTATACATTTTTTTATCAGTAAGATCATAGTCTTCTGGCATATCACCTATACCTAAAAACTTTAAGTCTTCATGAGTTATTTGCCAAGAACTACCATTTAACAGGAAGATACCATCTTCCTTAATTTTTATACCTTCAACTTTTAATTTTCCATTTTCCCAATCTTTTTCATCTGTTGAGATTTCTATTTTATAATTTTGATTTTCAGTCATTTTTTAAATATTTTTGATATTCTTTTTTAACAGCTACTCTAAACGTATAAAGGTCCCTGTTGTGTATACTAATTTCTCTCCTTACAATTGGTTCAAGGTATCTAAAGTAAGTTTTAGATAGTTTCTCTTCCTTTTCTAAGTATAGAATCATTTGCTGAGCACTTTTTCTACTAAAAAAATCAAACTTAGATTCTTTTAACCAAAACTGCAAGTCCTTTTCCCTATTAAAATCATAAGTAATACTAGCACAATCTTGAGATAGTTGCCATAGCAAATGTAAGTTTTTTTTATAATTTATAGTAGGAATAATCTTACCAGCTAAAGTTTTATCTTCACTCCAACCAGATCTACTTAATTGTGATTTAAGATCACTTAGCAATTGCTCATCTAATGTAATTAAATTTGCTGAACTATGCAATACTGTTTCTGTATCTACTACAGCTAAATCTGTTGTTTCTATAAGATGTGCTAGGTTTAATGCCATCCCTGTTATCATCCAAGAGTCATATAAATTCTCAGATATATCTAAATCATAATATCTAACACCTTCTAAAGTTTTTGATGTTATTATAACAGGCCTAGAATACGCATTGATTCTAGCTTCCATTGCATTTCCACTAGTAGATGACCCCTCAGTTATTTCATAGTTCCATAACTTAGCCATCATTAAAGTACTTGGAATGTTATCAGAATTTTGTAACGTATCTGTAGTTATATCATTATGGCCTACAACTAAATCAGCTAATTCATAGTCATTAGTTACAGTTATTCCATGCTCTTTAAGAGCAGCTTTTAACCTATCTTGTGATACTGAAGCTCTTGGTAGTATGAAAGCTTTCTTTTTAGTTTTAAAAGTAGTACTATCAAGTGTTGGTTTTATTAATATATCTTTTATTTTTTCATATGTAGTTTGATCTTGAGTGCATAACACTTCTTCAAACGTTGAACCAGCAGGAACTCCGTAAATAGAGTCCCCGCCTAGATCAAAGAATGTTAAAGCATTTGCATCAAAATCCTGAAATACGGATTTATTTGCCATTTTATTTAATTGTCATTTTAATGATTTCTGGATTCATCATCATTTTGTTAAACTTTTGTTTATTACCACTGAAGATTGTTCTGACTATTAAGTACTTAAGATCATTAGTAAAGTAATCTTTTGTACATAATGATATTAGTCTGTCAGTAATCTTTTGACCTACAGTATTATCTTTAGAGTATACTACTGCAAAGTTAGCTAGCCTAGTTGATAACGTTGATGCAATGTCTGCACGGTAACTATCATCCTCTCCTATACAACCTCTTAACTCACCAAGAATATATGACTCATTATCATGTGTCAATAGATCTTTAGGTGTTACTAATTTATCTAGCTTGTTATTAATAAATGAAGTGAACATAGATGCAAACTCATCACCAACACTACCTTCACCAATCATTTGGATTAAAGCTAAGTTATCCTCAAAGTTATCAAAACTTGATATAGCATTAAAGAAAGTTGTTATTGATCTTGCATTTGTTTCTTGAGTTACTAATTCAGGATTTAACAGTAAGAAGTTAATACATCTTGTGTCAATACCTGCACCCTCTGCCCACTGAGCCCATACATTAATATCAAACTTTAGATTTGCAGTTACATATCTAGTTTTCTGTGCACTATCTACACTATTAACCATATAGTCACCATTATCCGGGTTAGCTGTTAGTATAATGTGCCAGTCTTTTGGAAGAGTCCATGAGATATAAGTTTGTCTATCTATTAATTCCATAACTGCTTGTATGAATCTAACATCTGCACGGTTCCAGTCATCTAGTAATAAGATACCACCTTCTTTTGCATCTGCAATCCACTCTGGTGCACAATAAGACATTCTGTTCTTACCAGTCATTTTGTATCCATTTTTTAGATACTCTTGTACGGCAAGTTCATCAACCCACATACCTACCTTCTTAGTAGTTGTAGTTATATTTGCTAAATCAGCTGATGCTGCAGCTCTTTGTGCTGCTGTATATGATAGATTGTCTAATTTTTTAACAGGTACTTGCTTTTCTTTATACATCTGAAATTGACGTACAGGGAAGCCTACTAAGTCACCTAACTCTTCTATCTGAGCTAAGTTTAACTTAACAAATTTTAATTTATTCTCTGCAGCTAGCTCTACAATACTTGATGTTTTACCAATTCCTGATTCACCTACTACTTCTACTGATACAGGATTCTTTCCATCCTTCTGTAGGTATCTATTGTTATTTATTATGTGGTTTACAAAACCTTTTAATTCTGTTACGTTTAAATTTACTTGTGCCATTTTCTTTTATTAATTAAATTTTATTACTTTTCCTGGTAACTCATCATTCATCTGAGATATACTGCTTAAACACCATAAGGTATTCTTAGGGCAGTCCTCTGGAACAAATGCTTCACCATCTGTTAAATATACTAGAGCTGTATAGCGCCCTTTTCTTTCATTAAAGTGATCAATAACTGGTTGAAAGCTAGTTCCACCACGACCATGTATTTCCCAATCTTGATTAGGTTTAAATTCCTTTACACTACCTAAGCTTGTATCACATTGTGCTACTGTAATCTTGTGGCCTGTTTTGTGCATATGATTTAATTCACTAAAGAATTCTTTTAGCTCATCATTATTTACAGAACCACTTGTGTCAACGCCAACAAGGATATGATTCTTAAACTTGATTTTAAGGCCAGGGTTAGCAGCATACCGTTTGTTATACTTACGCCTAAGCTTTTTAGTATATACTATAGAAGAGTTACCTACAAATCTTCTTAAGTATCCTTTCCAATCAAACTTAGCGGGTTCAACATGTGTTAATTTATGAATAAGGTCAGCTAATTCACCGGGCACTGAACCAGATCTTTTAATTGTTTGTTCTGCAGATTCCTTAAGTTGATGTTCCACTTGTTTTTGAATTAACTTCTTCTCAGATTCTGACATATCATTAAACTCATCCCATGTACTATGACAATGTGGTGTAGTACCATCCATTTGACTCATTAAAGAATCTAACGTAGGACTTGTACCATCTTGCTGTGCTTGTTGTAAAAGCTTATAATATTTATCTGTACCTGCTTTTTTAGGAAGTTGTAATTCAGGAAAACTTGATAGCAGCAAACCACCATCAGGTAAGTTGCTTTCCAGTATGTACTGGTTGATTTCTAAATCAGCAGCTATATTAAACAACTGATGATCTGAATAATTATCTCTTAGTATAAGATGACCAAAAGCAATATGTAATAGCTCATGTTTTATTAATCCGTATCTGTGTTCTTCTTTCAGTTCTGTATAAAACTGAGGGTTTATAGTTAATTGCATACCTATACCTTGCTTGCTTACTCCTGCTGTAGGAATATGCTCACTGTATTTCTTATTGATACCAATCATAAAGAGCCCGTAAAAGGGCTCATCAAATATTAAAGTTTTAGTTGTTCTTGCAACCTGATCTTGTATATTAATCATTTAGTTATTTTATTTAGTATGTCAATATATATCTTATTGGCTTTTCTCCCATCTAGATAAGTATATATGTTTGTTGTCTTCATATCATTCATGTATTTGTCTTTAGTAAAACTAAAAACATATTCTACAGCAATAGAGAACTTAACTCTTTTATCAAACATTAATGCTTTACACATTAATTTATCAATAATTTTCTTGTCTTTAAACTTGTTGTTCCATATTGCTAGAGCTACTTCTAAATCTTCATCAGAAGCGCTTATCATTTGTTTTAATCTAAAAAATTCATCAAGTGTTATTATTGTCTTTTTCATTATTTAGTATTTCTATCCATACACCTGGATTTTCTTTATCATAAGTATATTGTATAAACACAGGCAAAATAAACTCTGCATTATCATCCTCTATCCATCCAAACTTAACCATGTCATCTTGCACAGTTTGTGCAGGATTTATATAATCAAATTTATGACGTGTACCTCTGATAAATTCAAAAGATATTTTAGCTGGTAAATCATGTTTAGCTAGTTCAGCCTTAAATTCATCATGATATTTTTCATAATAATCTTTAGCTTTCTTTCTATAATTCATTACAGCTTTACTAGCTATAAAGTATTTGCCTGTCCATCTTCTGCCATTTTTACTGCTGGGGACTGATCCCGGTATAAACCATTTCATATTTATTTATTTAAAATTTTCTTGAGTAATGGTTGTAATAGAAAATGTACATATTCTACGCCCTTTGCTTTCATCCCATCTGCAATGTCTTTTGCAGTAGGATAAATAAGACCGTCTAATTTATACATAGAGCTATATTTCATGATAGCTGCTTTACCAGCATCATCATTATCAAAAAGTGTTATTACTTTTTTATACTTCTTTTTTAGATATTCAATAACATGAGGTTTAATCATAGTATTCTCACTATCTGGAGCTATAACTTCTATATTATAACCTATACTTGCTAAACACATTGCATCTTTAAGAGATGAACATATTACTAAGTAAGGCTTGCTATAATTTAGTTGGTCATATCCCTGAAGATGTGAGTTTACTTTATGAAACTTATGTTTACTGTGAGGTTGATATATCTTGTAAGCTTTACCATTCTTATCATAGTATCCGTACATATACTTACCCTCTATCTTTAAAGATTTGATTTTAAAGTTTTCCTCCTTGACTAGATTATAATATTCAATTGGTTTTACATTATATTTATTTAACATAGTTGTACCTATATTAAATTGTAACCAAAATTTACTATCATCTTGTGTCCAGGTTCTATTCTTAATAAAGTCTACTTCCCATTTAGCCACGGGTTTAAAACTTTGAGCTTTATAGTCTGAGCTCTTTACATACTGATTGTAGTCAGTTATTATTTTCATAGAAGCTTCAGGAAAATCTATATTAAACATTTGTTTAACTAGATCAACCTTGTTTCCACTCTTACCGGTTGAGAAGTCTTTAAATTTATATTGCATAATTGATTTGTCAACATAAATACAAAAGCTTGGTGTATTCTCATTAGGGTTAAAGATTGATTTAATCTTTATATCCTGTCCTGTTAAGGTTTCTGGTAGATTTAAATAATATTGAAACACCCAATAGCTTGGAACGTCAGCAGGTTGTAATACTAAGTTCTTTGTGCTTATCATATATTTTATTATTATATAAGGAGAGAGAGCTAGAAAGAAAATTTTTCAAAATCTAATTGAGTTATTTTTTTGGACGTAGTGTCCACTCCCTCTCCTCATATTTTTTATTTATAAATCAAAGTCATCTCCTGATGCTTTAGCAGGCTCAAAACTTGCTGTAGCTGGTGAGTCTTTCTTTAATAATGGTCTAAAGTGTTGATTGTTATCTTTATTAAAAGTTAATAATCTAGAGTTATCTGTGTCAATAGCTTCTAATGGAACACCTTCTTTATTCATCTTAGGTAAAAACAAATCATTATTTACATAACCTTCTTTGTTTTCCCACTCACGTGCACCTAAGCATGCGTTGATGAATCCAGTTTCAGAACATACTTTTGCAGCTTTAATCATAAAATCTTCAATTGTATTTGCTTCAATGGCATCTAGCTCATTTCTTTTACCAACAACCTCAGATAAAAATACCATAGCTTTTAATACTTCAGTATCTCTCTTGATTTCATTACCATTATTTAATGTAGCATCTTTATATGGATATGGTGAGAATCTTACTCTACCTACTTGGCCTGTATAACGTTCTCCGTCAGGGTTATTCATATCTTTTAAGAAACCATTAAATTCTCCTGTCACTGCTTCACCTTCTACATGTAACATAATATTAAATGCATCTGCATCATAAGGCGTTTGATCAAAAGTAATTGAATTGATTTTTAATTTGTGATTTCCTACTCCAATAACTGGTTTGATGCTGCCTGATCCTACAGACATGTCTTTAGTACTTAACATAATTTTTCTTTTTTAATTAATTGATTTATTATTCTTCATATTTTTGCATGCATTCTTTTACATACGCAAGGTCATTAGGGATAAACTTATCCTCAAACATACCCATAGGTGATTTACATGTGTTCTCTCCTGAGTTCTGAGTTTCAAAACCATAAGTGAGTTCACCATCATCATTTTTATTTACTTTTCCAAATAGCACAATAGAAAATAGGCCTTCCAAAGTTAAAGTATTATCTATCATTTTACCAATAGTCTTAGCTTTAATTTTTCTGTTTCCGTTTATATCAGTTGAATCTTCTGAGTGTGTCAGAAAGATAACAGTAAGGTCATCTCTTAAATCTTTAGGCATTTTAGCTACCATTGCTAGGTTAGCTGCTATCTGCGTAAACTTGTCATAACCTTTCTCATTGGCTCTATCAAAATATTCAAAGGAGCTCATATATTGCCAGTCATCTACCACTAAAGTTTTGATGTGTGACATTTTATCATCAACATGCTTGATTGCCTTTATAATACCAGCCGCTGATGCTGCTGATGTTATATTACCTTTTGGATTATCCTTACTAATTTGAGTATACTTACTCTTGTATCCCTTAAAAGGTAGAGGTTTGTTTGCAATGTTTATAATGAAAGTCTCTTTAGGATCTAATGTCCTGATTGAGGTAGACTTTCCTGTACCTGAATCTGCAATTACTAATACGCTTTGTGCCATATTTATTTATTAAATTTATTTATTACTTTAGTTAATGTTATTAATGTCTGATTAATTTCCTCTAGTTTATTTACTATATCTGATGACGGTGTTGCCTCAGGGTCAGCAATATTAAAAAATTGTAATTGTGGTTTCTCTTCACCTTTATGATCAAGTCCCTCTTCAATTGCAGTTTGTTTATTATGACCTCTGCTTATTACATCATTAATTACTTTAAGCTCACTAACTGGAATCAAGTGTCTCTGAAATCCAGAGTTACTTGTTATTAGTTCATATTCTGATTGCCAGTGTGGGTTATACTTATGTAAGTATAGAGTCCTCTTAGGATCTTCTGAATCATAATCAATGCTTACAAATTCAGTGTATATGTTTGCCTCTTTCTCAAGCTCACTTGGAAAGAAACTTACATGTAAATCATCCTTACCAGATGGTCTATAAGCCATCTTAGGAATATATAGTGCATCAGGGTTACCATCAACTAAGAAGTAATCTGCATGCTCTTCTCTAAGTTTTAAAACTTTTTGTTTACGTTCTGCGGGTGTTAGTCCCATATTATTATTATTTATATTTTTAGTATTTATCATCTGCGTTCTTGTTGACCTGGTGTAGCCATCTCTTCAATTTGCATCTGTTCAAATTTTGCCTTGAAGAAACTCATTCTTGCATCACCATTTCTTGCTTTAAGAAAGTGTAATACTAATGTTCTATCATTTTCTATTATATATCTATCAGGTCCATAAAATCTAATCTTCTGCTTAGCTGGTCTATTGATACCTATTAACATGTCTGCATGTTGTAGCATTGCATCTGAGCCAAATATATCTGACTCTAGTATATAGTTACCATACTTACCATCTATAGCTCTATCTGGGTTGTCTATATTCCTATTAAGTTGTGACAAGGCAATAAACAAACATGGATAGTCTCTCTTACACTGAGTAAAGAACTCACCTAATTCAAATAACATATCTAATGTGCTATTCTGGTATGGTGCTCTCTTAACTAACATTGTATGATCAAGCGTTATCATTGTGTTAACGCCCTTATGTAAATTCATATAAGCATCTATTTGTTCACGCATTTGATTAACAGTCATAGGTGTACTAATTATGTCAACTGGATGCTTCACTCTTTCTTTAGCATATAAATGACAAGCATTTAATGTATCTGTGCTTAATACAGATCCTGCACTACATAACTCTTTATAAGTTTTACCAGTAATAGAACTAAACTCTCTGATTGCTGAGGTTCTACCCACCATCTCAAATTGAAATTCTAATACTCTAAACTTATCATGAGGGTTAAGAGCAAATGATTCTCTTATGATTTGATCTTTGATTAGTGTTTTACCTGAACCAGGTCTACCACCAATTACAGTCAACGTGTTCCATTCTAAACCATCAGTAGCTGCGTCATTAAACTTAGGCCATGGAGTATATATTGACTTCTCTTCACCAGTTGATCTGGCATACATATATTTAAGTGCCTCATTAAAGGCAGCATATTGTCCAACCCAAGATTCTTTCTTCTTCATACTTCCAAGTTATTTATAAGTGCATCTACTTCAGCAAGCATTTTTAATTTAATTTCAAGTCCTTTACTATCTGACACAACAAAAAAAGTTTTACCCCTTCTATTTATCCAAGCTTTAGGTACCCAAATAGAAACTTTGTGTTCTTTCATTAAAAATAAAATAGCCTTAGCTGTTTCATGTAATACTTTTACAATTTTAAACTTATATTCTATATGTGGTCTAAACTGTCTCATACTACATTCTCTTTAAAGTGATCATCCTCTGTATTCACACCTTCTTTAATCATGTCACAGTAATCAGCAAGTGTTGAGTGTTTTACTCTATGTTTGTCTTGTTTGCATATAAAGTACTGGCTAGTCTGCATATATAAGTAATCAGCGTCTCTATACTCATTTACATACATTCTAGTGGCTTTAAGTATATCAGACCAGCTATACTCATATGTTTGGAATAACCACCTAAAAGCTTCTCCTAGAGCTTTTACATTATTTCTTGCAGGTTTACCGCTTGGTAATTTCTTAGCTGGGAATATTTCTCTGTATTCATTTATCTTGTCTACAAAGTCTTTACCCATAAGTTGTATATCTGTTTTCTTCTTAGCTTTAATAAAGTAGTTATCAAGCCTTATACAAAAAGCTTTAGCTTCTCCAGTCATTAAATAGACTCCATTTTTAAAGTCTAGAAATCCTATTGAAACTAAATGATCTTTGTCTTGTTGTCTGGTATCTTTAGGTGGTGTTGTTACACCATTTTTTATGCCAAACAGCATAAGTACTTGGTTAGGTGTAATGTTCTTTTTCAACATTACTTGGAATAAATCCCACATGTTTTATTGGTTTTTTGAGGTTATAAATATAAGTTTTTTTACCATTCTATGCAAGTCTTTTCTTGCTTTTTGAGCTCTTCATTAACTTGGTTGAATACATCTTTACAATCCCATGACCCACCTCTATATGCTGCTGATGCCGGGTGTGCTACCTTATATATTTTTTGATTAGACAAGTATATTTCCCAATCTTCAGCCTTTTTACCCATCATTATGACAGGTATATTTTTATGATGTCTGTTTAATAACTCAAATAAATAGATAGCAAATGGTTTCCACAAGTTTATGTGTGAACCTATTGAGTTAACTTCACATGTAAAGGCTGTGTTAAGTAACAGCACGCCCTGGTTTGACCAACGTCTTAAGTCAACATCACCATCTTTATCATTTAGTGCTTTAAGTATATATTGTAAGGATTTTTCAGCCTTACCTTTGTTTGAGCAACTAAAAGCTATTCCGTCAGCTACTCCTAGTTGTGGATATGGATCTTGTCCTATTACTATAACTTTTATGTCATTGTAAGGGCATTCTTTGAATGCATTAAATATATCTTTAAACCTTGGTGTAAATCTTTTATCAGCTTCTACCATACTAACTAAATTGTTAAGTATTATGTCAAAGCTTAATCCATTTATAAAAGGAGCTAATGCAGGTGTCCACCCTGAATCATCCAATGTTTTGTTTATTCTTTCTCTTAGATTATTGATGTCTATTTCTAATTTTTTCATATATTATTGTATATTTGTATTATAAATCTTATTATTATGGAAGAAAAGAAACAAACTATACGTAAAATAGTTACCTATGACTTCAGTAAGCTTATTGAAAATATAGAAGTGTCTCCTGCTTTTATTCCTGGTTTACAAAATGTATATTATAGATACATTTCTGAATTTTATGATGACTATAGTAAGATAGGTGAGTTAACTGAAAAGTTCCATGATATTATCAGCGGCAAACTTAAAGGCAAAGATAAATCTTTGACACCTATTGAGCATGAGCTATATACTATATATTCTTTAACACATTTATTTAAGTCTTTTGCTAAACAACAAGATTTAGAAATTGAACAAGAACTTCCTGTTGATGATGAGAAGCTTGCTGAATTAGCTAAAGAAGCTCAGACTAAAAAAACTCCTGGTGAAGGACTAGCCTTCTTAGCACAAGAGATAGCTAAGTTATCTTAACTGCATTCCACTAAAGTCTCCTATTTCTACACATGCTTGTATTGCAAGATTTAATTCATCTTTGTCACAATCTGCAAATGATTTACACCACTCTACACCATTCTTATTAAAACATAGGCCAGCTTTACGCTTAACTTGTAGTTTTATTTCTTCAAATGTATAGCCTATTTCATTAGCTATTTCTCTTATCATAGCATGGATTCTTGCTAGCTGAGGGTTACTACCCTTACCATCTTGTACACCAATAAATAATTCTATTTTAGAACCATCTGGCTGTTTCTTAAAAAAGTTGTTATACTTAGTTTCAAAAGCTTTTATAGGAAAATGTAACTTTCCATCTTTTATTTCTGCTTTTATAAATAGTTGATCCTTCATATTGATGTATACCACATTATAGATATACCAAGAATACAGGCAAAGATTATAATAAACGTTACTTTTTCAGTTTGCTCAACTCTATATCTTGATCTACCTTGTCTATATTTTACATCTTCTTCTAGGC
>TARA_R110000868_G_scaffold232562_1_pt1 | contig 15467 bp, 13 predicted proteins | sample TARA_R110000868 | Tara Oceans TARA_R110000868 (sample SAMEA4397489) | marine metagenome | biome: Polar Biome; feature: [SRF] surface water layer (ENVO:00010504); material: water (ENVO:00002006), including particulate matter (ENVO:01000060) such as... | depth 5 m | reverse complement strand
ATTATCTTGTAAAAACTTATGAAAATGTGATTGGAAAATTCCCTGTGTAATGGTCCGCGCAACTTTCTATTGCCAGAATTACACGTTCCGTACTGTTAGGCCTAAAAATAGCAGGCGTGAATTTTAAATGGGATTTACTTTTTGAAGAAAGAGTTAAATTTTTATCTAAGTTTAAAGAACTTGAATAGATATGATATTCATAACGACCTTCACCGCCCATATACCATCCATCAAATGATGCAAAAGCGGCCGTAATGCTTAATAATAGAATTAGTAATTTTTTCATCTGAATACTAAATATTATTTACATTTCAAATAGTATAATACTTTTTTATAAAACTAAAACTTAAAATTATATTGTATAACTTCGTATATAAAATTACGTCCTTATTCTTGACACACTCAAAAGTTATATATAACATGAGGCTACTCTTAAAACACATAAATAATTGACGTTTTAATATTTCATAGATTTATTCCCTTAAAAAAAGCAGCATGTAGCTGCTTTTTTTATTATTGTTTATGCAATAGGAGGATAACCATACTTTTTAAAATAATCATTTAAAGCATCTTGCATAACATTTTTGATAAAATTTTTACGTAGATCTAATTTAATTTGTTCAATTTGAATATGAACTTCTATGGGAAGTTTTACAGATAAATATTTATATTCTTTTTTATTAAGTACGTATTCTGAATTTTTTTTTCTAATAGTAATTTGAGATGTCATAATAATTAATAATTAATTTAATGTATATCATTATATATAAATTAATAAATAACAATCAATCGCTATAACTTACTTTTTATAAAATTAAAAAAAGATAACACGTTGATGTTATCTTTTTTTATGGAGTTTTATGGAGTTTTATGAATATAAAATATTCACAAATAAATTTTGTAATCATTTTTTTTCATTGTCAATGTCATTAATATATAAACATACGCAAAAGTATAAAATATTTTGTGTTTATAAAAATCTAAAAATGCGTTATTGCTATGACTATAAATCAGAGAGTGCTTTATTAAAAAAAATATAAATTATTAGTTTTAGCTTTGGTTTCATCATCTTTGATGTCTATGGAAGAAAATCTGCAAGATAATTGTACTGCAATAAAATCTTCTACAATGACAACTCAAATGTATGTAGATTTATTTGAAAAAATATATCAAGAAAAGATGTTGGAAAAAAGATCACAATCAAGAAATGAGTTTAACCAAAAATATGCAGTTCTTGGAGCTACTACAACCGTTGTAATGCCTATATTTGGATTATCATATGCATCAATGTGGTATAACGCTGGTAAAGAAGCTCAACATAATTTTAGATTACAACGTCCTGTTTTTTTTAAAGAAATTTTTCCAGAAATAAATGAACAATCTGAAGAAGCTTATCAAATTATTGTTAATAATTTGAAACGTGATTTAGATAATGAATCAAAAAGCATAATTAAAAAAATAAGTTCGTATCATAATTGATTCTAAATAAAACGTATAAAGTGTTTTTCCATTTTGAAATGTTTTATAAATTGATTAACTTATTTGATACGCTCTGTTTGGAGTCATCATAATGTGTAACTTTTTTTGTTTTTTTTCAGATTCTTTAGTTTTTTCATTTTCACGACTTAAATGACGAAATACAGGACTTTTTAAAAGTAAATTTGTACGATTATAAAGCGTTTTACCATTTTGAGCCTTAGCCATTTCATTCATGCGTTTTAAGAAAATCGGATCAGTATAAGCCTTGGCATCTAAACGATATAAACCGTTTTTAAATAATTGTTCCATAACACCTTTAACATTACCTTTTAAAGCTGACGATAATATATCTTCTCTGGCTTTTGTGCTTGTTAAAGTATGAGCAGAACGAGATACGTTAGATATTTTTTCCATCACATCTTTATTTTCACCAATAAGATCCATGGTACCTAAAAAGTTTATACGATCTTGTTTATGCATACATTGTAACAATTCTGCCTGGACTCCAGGTTCAAGTTTTTCCCATCTGGTATAAGCATGATTTATGTTAAATCTACCCTGCTGCATTCCTAAATGTTCAATTACAGATTCGGCAAGTCTGTTTTGTTCTTCTTTAGGTAAACCCATACGTGTTACATGAAGATATTTGGGATCTTTTGAAATTAGCTTTTCAAATGCAGCTGCATCATTTGAACTTTCCGTAATATCATAAATATATTTCTTAAAGTTTTTTTCATCTTTGCTAGCGTATTGACGATAAACTTCACGTGCTTTTTTTGCGGCATGCTTTTCAGTTGTAGTTCCTGCTTCTTCCATAAAATCATAGCGTTTTCGTGATAACATATCATAAATATAAGAAGAATCACGATATTCAGGGGTTCCACGTTTAGCATTATCTCGTAAAGATTTTGCTTCTCGACGTAATGATTCTAAACCTGCATATCCAACAAGTTTATTAGGTGTTCCAATTTTTTCAATAATTTCATCAGAAAATCCTTGTTTGCGAAGATTAGAAATATCTTTTGCAGTCAAAGAAGATTCCGCATAATCTTCAATTTGTTTTCTAAAGTGTCCTAATGGAGTTTTTTCAAAATCTTTTAATTCTTTGGTTTTTTTAAGACCTTTTGCTCCTGCTGATAATTTATCATGAATATCAGAAACATTTACTAATTCACGGTTTTCAATAGCTTGTTGTTCTCGACCTTCAAACTTATTTTGATAATGTTCAAATATATCACTAATACGTTTTTTATAACCTTTAGCGCCTTTTATGGCAATTGATTTATCTATATTGCGCACCGTTCTTTTTAAATCTTCTGGTTCGCTTACACCTAAATTTTTAGCAATTGCTTCTTCTCTTGATTTATATGATTTAGCAAATTCATCACGAGAACTAGGATGATGACGTAAAATTTCTTCTCGTGCTTTTGTGCTATCTTTTTTACTAACTTGTCCTGCTGTTACAGGTAGTCCTAACTGTTCATTTCTAGCATATTGTTCAGGATTTATTCCTAATCTTTTAGCATATAAACTAGCAGCGGCATTTTTAGTACTTTCAATAGGGTGACGCATACCTTTACCTATTGATTTAATGGCTTGAGGTGCAACCTGAGCACCAACACCACCTGCCAAACCAGCCGCTAATGCTGCTACAATTGATGGATCTTCATTTTCATCAAGATATTGTTGCATAGCCAATGAAGATCCAGCACTACCTGCTAAATTTCCAGCGGTCGGTGCATAAGTTTTTGCACCTAATGATGCAAGTTTTTCAGCACCCTTTTGTATGCTTTTTTTTGCACCCGTTCCCGCAATATTTTTAGCCAAATTTCTAGTCAATGTACCTGTTAATGAAGCACCACCAGTAACAGGCGCTAAAGCAAGAGGAGCAATACCTTCCACTACGGCATCCGCTGCTCTTTCAAATCTTGATCGAGGTTTTAATTTACCACTTGTTATTTCATCAATTTTTTCTTGAACCCGTTGAGCAACCGGTTCATAAAATAAAGGATCTTCTTTAAGACCAGCTGCATGTAAACCCATAGCTGCTAAGTTTGGAATATCAGCAAGACCCGCTATTCCAGTTGCAACTCCTCTGCCTGTACGTCCTAATTGACGCAAAGTTTCTTTGCCAAAAGAAGATTCGTCTTCTAATGATTGTTCAGGAACAAACCCTAAATCATTTTGAGTAGCATATGGAACAAATCCTAAATCATCATGCGGCACGTTTGTATCCTCTTGCTATTGCTTTTTCAAGATTATGTGCTGGTAATTTTCCAGGAATTCCTTCGGGAGAAATAACATTAATCATTCCATCGGATACTTCTGTTTCAGAAGATTCTTCATGATCTTGCCGTAATATGTGCTGAATATCTTCCATGGTGTAACCAGCGGATAATAAGGTATCGATGCTATTTTGTTCAATATCATCTACGCCTTCAGCCATCATTTTAAGAGCCATCTTATTAGCTTCAGGATAATTATTAACATTAGGTTTTGTTGATTCAATTCTTTTCATAAACTCTTCAGATCTTGGAATGTTTTTCATTCCTTGGTGCATATCTAATATAAGTTTATTGGCGCCCACTTCCATTTTGTTAGCATCTTCACCCTTTAGATAACCAGAATTTAATAAACCTCTGACTGGGCCAGTTTTAATTTTAGAACTTAATTCACTAAGAGTGCTAAGTTCCCTTTTCATTGATTTAGATCTTCTTAATGCAGCAACAGCTTCTCGTGCAGCTTTTCGATCTGTTATAGAACCACCACCAGGTCCATTAGATCCAGAACCCCCACGACTTTCTTGTAAACTTTCCATCGCCTTATTATGACGTGATGTTTCACCAAGTGTTTCACTATGATGTTTATTTTTATATTCTAATTCAGCCAAAAAATTTTGTTGTTTTACACGACTAGCTTGTACTTGTTGAATTAAGTTAAGGCCGCGCGCACGTTTTACCGCATGTGCTTCTTGATGTGCTAAATGTGTATCAGCCATATCTCCAGCTATTCCTGGCATGCCAGTATAACGTTCTGCTATTTTATCACCAGCTTTAGCTATTCCATGTAAAAGAGCTTGTTGAGGATTATATGGTTCATTCATTAATGATTGAGCTTCTTGTTCTATTAATTGTGTTTGTTGATCATTTTCAACCTTAGGAAGAACAAATCCACCAGGAGCATATTTTTGAATTAAACCCCCACTTTTTCGTTGTTGTAATTGTTGTGTATACATCATAGCTGTTGCCATATTTCCAATGCCACCTGCACCAATAGCAGCATAATTAGGTTGTTGAGATATTTGTTGATGCGTTGCATAAGATGCTGTTGGAACACCTCTAGAAGCTCCTAATTGTCTTTCAATCATTTCTAAAGGATATTCTTGCTGTCTTAATGCTTCTCTTTGCGTTTCCTCTAATCTTGATCCTTCAAAATTTTGTTCTTCTGCGCCTAAAGTTCTTGCTGCTTCAATTTTAGCTAAATCAGATCCTATTTTTGTTTTTTCTAAATTAGCTAATGTTTCAGCGCCTCTAGATGCTTCTTGCTGTTGTTGATTTAACATTTCAGCAGCACTTTTAGCAGCATAAAGTTGACGTGTTCGTTGCTGTCCTGCTTCTTCTAATCCTTTTTCGGCTGTTTTAGCTTCCAAATTGATAAGGTTACGTGAAACATCTTTATGAAGATTACTTAATACTTTTTCATTATGAGTACGTCTTTGTGGACTATTCCAAGATCCGCCCATATAGCCTAAATTGGCTTTTGGTAAAATATTACTAAGATAATTTTCTGTCATTTCATCAAGAACAGAACTGCTCATTCCACGATATTTATCAGATAAAAAGCTTCCTATTTCGTGAGCATCTCTTAAAGGAGATTCGCCTACGTCTAGTGTTTTTGCTAAAATCATATCGCGTAAATGTTTATTCCTTGAAGAAAAACTTGCTTTAATCTCTTGTTGCCCAAGACTAAAATTATCTCGTAAAGCTTCATCAACCATTGGGTCAAAAGATTCATGTCTCAATGTTTCAAAATCTGGTTCAATATCTGGAAATTTTTCTTCTTCATTTATGCCAACATCCATTGGATGTCTTACTATTGGTTCTTGTTCTTGTTTGATTCTAATTTTCTCTTGTTCATGTTCACCAATGCGTTGAATTTGTTCAGGAGAAAGAGTTTTTAAATAGTCATTATATCTCAATACTTGATTACCAAGTTTTTTTTGATAAACTGGATGGCGATTCGCAATTAATTCAGGATGATCTACAACGCCCCCTGGTCCTTGTTTTGGCAATCCCAAAAGTCGATCACGCTCATACAATGCCTTATTGATCAGTCTTTTTTCATAAACTGGATCGCGATGCGCCATTAATTCAGGATGATACATAGCCGTCTTAAAACTACTCATTTCCCTTAAATCATCAGGAAATGCAAGAGGGCCTTTAGGAACTGCTATTGCAGGAACTAATTTTTCAGCTTCCTCTTTAATTTCTGGGTGTTCTGCAAGATATTTTTCTCTATAATCTTGTGTATATTTGCTAATTAATTGTTTAGCTTTACCATATTCAATTGTTGATACGTTTGTTAAGGGAAGACCCAATAAAGTTTCAAGTCTTGTAACTTCTCTTTTGTTTTCATTTTGACTTAAACCTGCAAGTTCATTTAATGATGGTCCACCTTTTAACGGACCAGCAGTTGGAATTTTACTTTCTAATAAATTTCTTATAGCAAAATCACGTTGTCTTTGTTCTTCGTTCCTATCTGCTGCTACTTGTGGTGCTGGAGCTTTTCTTTGTTGAGCAGATAATCTTTCATTTTGCTTAATTATTTTATAAATTTGTCTTTGTTCAGCAGCTTGACGTCTTTGGTCTTGTGCCTTTCCCTCAACATTATGACTGAGGGTTCCCAACATTTTCATAACTTCATCAGATACATATTGTTGTATAGGCGTACGTGCTGCAATCTTAGATGGTAATCTTTGATAATCTTGTGCTGCAAGATCTGCTAATTGCTGTAAAATAGCATGTTCATATCTTGTTATATGTCCAGGTCTGCCTTGGACAGTTGCATCAACATCACCAATTGTTGCCCGTAAAGATCCTGGCATATCCTAATTCCTTTTATGCTATGTTCATGTATTCTAAAGGATGTTTTGCTTTTGGAGGCAAACCTAATCCATTACTATTTTTATGAGAACGCACTTGTTTGACCATATTCTCAAAAACTTTTGCACCTTTATCGATGCTTCCACCACCCGCTAAAGCTACAGTTATTGGATCAAACTTAAATTCTTCATTTGCTAAATATACAGGTGTATTTTTTGAATCACCTTTAATGAATTTTTCTACATGCTTTACTACATGAATTGGTTTAGATTTTTTAATATGTTTTGCTACTTCTTCTAAAACTTTGATTCCAGAAGAAGAAGACCCATCTCCTAAATTTGCTGTTGTGCTAGCATCAATGATATAAGAACCAGACGGAATTTTGGTTTTGATTTTGTCATCTTGACCATTACCAGGACCATAAATACCCGTACTTTTAGTAAATGAACCTAAATCTTTGTGTTTAACCAATCCACCTTTTTTATAATATTCTGGTTGATCTAAATAATAATTTTCATTGTTTTCTAGATCATAAGCGGGATTTTTTAATAAACGATTACGTCTTCCCATTTTAATATCGGGAAGATCAAAACCAAGATAATGACGAACACGTTCATTTTCTTCTTTTTGTGCTTGTACTAAATTATTATGCTCTTTTATACGTTGTTTTTCTGCCAACATATTCAGACCTGTCATACCAAGCATTAACGCAGCTGGATTAGATGCCAAAGAAGATGCAGCTTTTCCTAATGATCCAAAAATTCCACTACCGGTTCCAGCACTTGCCGTAGCATTACTAACTGCTGGTAAAGCAGCGTCTTTAGCTGCAATCAATTGTCCGTTTGTTCCGTATACCGGAGCCATATTAGCTCCAATAGTACCTGATCCACCTAATAATGATCCTAAAGCATTTTCTCCACCAAAAAATCCACCAGTGTATGGTGCAGAAGCACCAACGCCCATAGCTTGTCCTAATCCCTGAATACCATAAGCTGCAGCACCTACTCCAAGTCCACGAGATAAAGATTTATTTATACCCGCTCCTGTTACCATGTTTCCTAACCCAGCACCTAGTCCTGCACCTAATGGACCTCCAATTATTGCTCCTCCAATTGTTCCAGCAATTCTTACGCCTTCTGGGCCAAATGCTTTTTTTACACCGTGAATTACAGCTTTTACAGGATTATTAACAATCCTTTTAAAAATTTTTCCTATATTTTTAAAAAAACCAAATTCTAATAATCCAGTTTTATCATTAATGGAATATCCTCCATTAAGATCAATTAAAAATTCAGCAAGATTTTTGGGAATAAGTGCTAATTCGGTATCTCCACCTTCTCCCATATTCGCAAGCGTTTTTGCAGGAGGTTCTTTTTCTTGAGGTGCTTCTCTAAATGGCAAAGAATTGTCTTTAGCAGTTTTATAAATATTGTGAAGATCTGGAGAAACTTTTCCATCATCACCCAATTCTTCTTGGACGTGCCTAAAAATTTCTTGAATTTTAGGATCTTCAATAACGATAGAAAGTTTAGAATACTCTCTTAATCCTGTATCATCATCAATAGAAGGACCACCTTGAAGATTATCTAAACCTTCAAGTTCTCCTTTGGTAAAATGACACAATAAAAGCTCAACACCTGGGATTTCAGTTGGACTTTCTACACCATTATCAATAGCTTGTTCTTCCATAATAACTCCTTATTGATAGTAAGAATAAGGTTGGTAAGAAGGTTGGTCAGACTGATATTGCGGTTGATAAGGTTCATAAAACGGTTGTTGTTGAAGTTGTTGAAATTGATTATACATTTCTTTCGTTTGTTGACCCATTTGATTCATTTGATCACGTCCTTGGTTATACATTTGACGCCCTTGGAGTGCATACTGATTACCCATTCCTTGAGCTTTATTGTATATATCTTGGCCGTATCCTTTTGCTTGATTACGTGCATTTCCATAAGCTTGTTGACCTTGGTTATACATATTTTGTCCATACTCTTGTGCACGGCCATACATATTTTGAGCTTCATTTTGTGCTTGTTGACCATAATTTATACCTTGGTCATACATGTCTTGAGCTCTATTTATTCCTTGATCATACATACCCTGAGCTTTGTCTTGAGCTTTTCTGTACATATTTTGTCCATACTCTTGTGCACGGCCATACATATTTTGAGCTTCATTTTGTGCTTGTTGACCATAATTTATACCTTGGTCATACATGTCTTGAGCTCTATTTATTCCTTGATCATACATACCCTGAGCTTTGTCTTGAGCTTTTCTGTACATATTTTGTCCATACTGTTGTGCTTGTCCCAACATGCTATTAGCTTGTTCTTTCAAATCATTTACAGAACTTTTTTCTTTTCCAGCAAAAAAACCTTTTATATGTTTTAAAAAATTAGGCGCAGCCTTAGCAATAGAAGGAAGTGCTGCAGCCGCTGGTCCCATTATTGGAAATGCAGCAGCAGCTGCTGCTTTGCCTAACATTCCACGTGACGTAGGACTTAAATTCCCAAAAGTTTTTCCAATTCCAGAAACGCCTTTAATAATCCCTTTTGGAACACGCATAATAGTTTTGCCAATACCACCTAATATCTTTCCTAAAGAAAAATATTCAGGATGACCGTCATAAGGATTACGTGTTTTATGACCTGCTAATTTATCAAGTAATTGACGTGTATGATGTCCAATAAAAGCCATTTCTGTATCGCCATGACGTCCATTATGTGCCATTCCTTGTATAGAACCACCTTCTGCATGATGGCTTGTACTATATTCATGAATAAGTTTTAGCAAATGAGGATTTTTTAAAAGCGCTTCTAATCCTTTGTATGATCGAATCCCCGTTTTATTATGACGTTCAGATCCACCCTGTAAATGATCTAATGCATCTAATTCTTTTTTAGAAAAATGAGCAGCTACATAACTATTTTTAACCTGACCTCCCCGTTTAAAATTTTGTTGAGGTTTTTGTGGATTAGGTTGACTTTGTGCTGACATATTTGCCTGAAATGGTGATTGTGTCGGAGCAGAATTAACAAGTTGTCTCGTAGGAAAATTCATTCCCTGCATTGGGTTTGGATTTAGATTAGGGTACATAATAAAGCTCCAGTATACAAAAATAAAAACAAATACTTAATTAAAAGTATATAGTTATATTGGATTATTTTCTACACATAAATACTTTGGTTTATTATGGAATATCAATAACAATTTGATAAAAACGAATTGCCCATTGCCTCCAATCTTCATTTTTTGGATATCCAAGTTCAGTCGGAAGCGGAATGCCAGGAATTGTATTGCTATTAATAACTTGATTTGCCCATTGTCTCCATTGATTTTTAGGTCCGGCAATTGGAATGTTGTACATACTTAAATCATTTCGAATATGGTTAGCCCAATCATTAAAATCTAAATTAATTGGCAATGCTAAATTAGGCATAGTTATTAAGGTTGCACATCGCCAACTTCCCAATCAAATAAGGTTTTTCCACCTTGAAAAAAACCACCCAATTCGTTGCTTTGAAATTTCAAAGCTACTTGTCTACCTTGGCTTGCCATATCTACAAATTGCGTAAAAGAATTAAAAGGGTAAGGACCATCAATAATAGCGTTTCCATTAATATAATCTGCAGCCCACATCATATTGATAAACCATAAATCCATATTACCAATCATTGAAAAGTTTGGTTCTACACGACGGTTGCGAATTAAACGATTTTGACTGTCTGGTTGAGAGCAAATATCTGTAATGTGATGCGTATAATTGCTTAAAATAGGCGTCAATTTACCAGAAATATCTTTGTCACTTCCTATTTCATGCTGCCAAAGAAGATAATAATTTTCTACGCCCCTGCGTGTAGTAATAGCTGTAGATTGAGAATCAGCTAATAAAGGAAAAGGAAGCACATTTGCTGATACACCTGTTGAACGTCCATTTAATGAATCAAACCAAAATCTTCCTACATAATTATAGGCAATGAATGCATTATTTTCTGTACTATCTCTAGTCGGATAATACCAAATAATTTCATCGTATCGTGAATTTACATATCCGAATATTTTGTTACGCTGTTCAAAATTTACATTGTTAAAAAACCAATGTCTATTCATGGTATTAGGGATAGTTTGCACAACGCCATCAAACATATAAAATTGGTCAGTACCAATCCAAAAATATGTTTGTTTATAACTAACAACACTTGTATTAGAAATAATGCTTATGTTGTTATCAATGGTTGTAGAGGCAAATACATAACTTGTAACATCTGCTGTTGTTATTGCACTGTATGTTACACGAATCAAACTATTTAATGACCAAAATAGTCCAGTAGGAACACTTGCACCAATGATAGATGTTCCATAAACAATTTTGGTGTTAGCAATTGTGTTTTCTAAAGGATTATTCGAAGAATCATGCCATGTATTTAAAGGATCAGCCGCATTTGGATCTGTCCATTGAATTTTTCCATTATTTCCATAAGCAACCAAAATAGGGGAAAGAAAAACAATACCCCCACTACATTGAATCGTACCTAATTCGCTGTCTATGATAGGAAGTAAAGGTAAATTATTAGTGATACTTCCATAATAAATAGGACCTTCTACAGCATTGTTAATTGATGATGCATTAGGACATACCTGAGCAATAATTTGAGATTCAAGATATGCATCGGTAAAGTTAGTAAATAAATCAAAACTCCAAGCGTTTTCTGGATTAAGATCCAAACTTGTTGGAGTTCTATCAACTTCATTTGTAAGGTTAATATTTATGTTACCGCTAATGGGAAGAGATACATAACTTAACGATTCAATTCGTCCTAAATATATTTGAACGTCATTATCTAAAGGAGCAGAATACATGCTACGGATAATTTGATCTGTCCCATAATTAACAGCTTTGTAACCACCCATTTTTCTAGGTTTGTTGTTGTAAAATCTTGTCCATTGTCCATCAATAAAATTTGTTGAATCATAATTAGTACCATCACGCTGAACACCTGGATCGCTTTGTAATACCTGACATTTGTAATTATTCATATGCCCTACTTAACCATCCATTTAAAAATTCATTGTTAGAAGATTTTAAGGCGCAAAGAACACGGTAATAGCCCGCTGCTTCTGATTTAAAACTACATAACAGTAAATCCTGATTACTGTTCATTATAACTTTTAAACTTTTAGGACCTAAATATCCATCTTCTACAAGTGGGGATCCAATTGATCTACAAGCACGTTGCAAAAGTATATTGGCTTGGACATTTCCCATATTGACACTTAAATCGAAAATTTTTATAGCAATTAATGGTAGTTTTGTTGAAATTAATGGATATGCTGTATTTTCCCAATATTGTTTTTTGTAAATATCTATTGCTTGATTGCGCGTAATATTTTTTATATCTAGATGGGGATAAATTCTTTTAGATATACCAAAATTTGTTTCTCCACCAGGGTCATAAGGGTCATTAACATAACCCCCTTCATTTTCTAAAACATTTTCAATGGCTTGATTAAAAATATTATCTAAGGAACCCATGTTGGTAATCCTCCTGCTAGCGTTAAAACACTCCCATCAGCACCAGGAGCAAGATTTATCCAATCAGTCCCATCAAAATAAGTAATTTCTCCTACATACGGTGCTGCAGTACTTTTCCAAACGCCTCCACTATAATAAAGATAGCCACCCGCTGTTGGTGCTGGAATAGATACCCAATTAGCACCATTAAAGTAAAGAATGTTTCCTGCTGCAACTGCGGGAGTTAAAATCCAATTAGCACCATCATATGCAAGCATGTTTCCAAGTGCAGCAGGATTCGGCAATAAGGCATTTAAAGTAGCAGTTCGTTGAGTGAAATTTGCAGTTTGCGCAAATGTCATTGCACCAGTAGTTGCAATAGAAACTGCTAAATTTCCATCATAAGAAACTGTTGCTGGAGTTGCATCATTAACAGTTATTAATAAATTGGTTGCTGCAGGTGATGGAAGCGTTAAAGCTGTCGATGTAGCGCTTGGAACCGATAGGTTTAAATTTCCAGTTAATCCACCAATAGTAAAATCTAATACAGCCTTTGCATTATTTATGGTTAAAGCTAAGGTATTTCCACTTATTGGTTCTATAAATGTAGAATTAGTTACACCACCAGACGTAACTAAAGTATTACATACTGCAGCATTTCCACCAAAAAAACCTAATTTTCCTGGATTGATTAATCCCATACCAAAATCAGTTCCCGTATCAAAAGTATAAACGGGATAATCTGTTGTACCTGAATTAGCTAATATTTTTGGATCAACGGCAGTTGTTCCATCAAAAGTGGCAACTTGAACTGCATTTGCTGAAATAGATGGCTGAAAAGCATTTTCTAAATAAAAACCCGATGTTCCATCAGACGAAAATGAAAGAGAAGGTTCAGCTGCTGTTCCACCTGCAAGAAGTAATTTTTGTAAAGATAAGATAGATGGAATAGTAAATAAAGATAACTGATTTGTCGTTGGATCATTAGCTGCATAATAAATTAATTTTGCACCCATTGGGACTACTATTGGGGTACCTACAGGGGTAGCCGGCAACCCTAAACTTAATGAAATTGTTGAACCATTTGTAGTGCTACAAAAATTTGCTACATACCAATTTCCTGAGTTATTACCATAATAAATAACAATATCTTGAGTAATTGGATCATCAGAATAAAATTGTTGGATAAATGCATTAAGTTGACTGGCGCTAAGAACTAAAGTCCCTCCTGTGGAAGCTATATCCGTCAAATCAACTGATACAACGCTATCGAGAAAAGATGTTCCTTGCCCTAATCCTAATGTCCACCATTTATTAGTATCTATTGCATCATTAATTAATGTAACCGTTTGAGAACTTCCTAAAGAAAAAGTTGTAGAATTATTAACAATTCCGGTGAAGAAAACATCACCAGTTCCTATATTGTTAAATGAAACACTAAATCCACCACGATGTGCACCAAGAGTGATTGTTACTAACCCAGTGCTATTAATTAAAATTAACCCTGATTGATCAGCGCCTACAATTGTGTAATTTTCTGTAATTGTTTTGGGAGGAATAACTGTATTAAGTCTTGTAGCAACTGCCTCTAAGCCTTTTCCTGCTAAATCTGCAGCAGTAGCTTGAGATGTTCCAGCTCCTTGTTGTATAGGAATCCAAACACCTCCCGAGTCGTTTGTATAAGCCGTTAATTGAATCCACCAAACTTTACCTGGATGTATAACTTCTATCGGATTACCGAGATTATTATTAATCGTAACTTCATCACTTGATGAACCATCATTACGAATAAAAATATTCATGCCTAAGCTAACTTCATTAGCATTTGGAAAATTAACTTTACATCCAGTTTTTGTAACAACAAAATTGGTTGTAGCAGCTAAAACATTTGGAGACGTTGCATATGGTGTTGGCCATACAAAAGTTGAAATAGAATTTGCTACATCTAAATCATAACTTGTGTAACTTACATACGCCGTTTGCACAGCACCATAACTTATTGATTGAATAGTCATATTTTTTCCTTAATGGTTATTACTGGTAAATCCAACATAAATACGACTTAAATCTTCTGCATTTACGGCATCTTTTGCTTTGGAATAATAATCTGTCCATACAGGCAAACGTTCATCATCCTTTAAATAAGATGCTGTTTCTAAAAGACAGGCATAAATCAATACTTGAGGAATAGTACTTGTTAAAATGTTTGTGCCATTTGTTTCGTCTAAAAGAGGTGGCAATGCATAATATCCAAATTCGTAAGGATAATCTTGATCAGGCGTAGGAACTATTTTTGTGGTATTAAAGGTATAATCTGCAAAATATTTTGGTACGCCGACATCTGTTGGATTGGGCCAATAAGTATCGCAATACTCGTTAGATCTAAATTTAAGAATAAGTTTTTCACCGTTAGGTTGTAAAATATTAAAATAGTTACTTGTTATCCAATCTCCTGGTTTGGCAACCAATTGAACATTTGTAGTTAATGAATCAGTTACAACATTCTTAATGTTTAAGATCTTTAAGTCTTTACAAACACGTTGTTGTCCTAAAACCAAAAATACAGGAATAGTATCAATAAAACGTGCATCTTGACGTTCTACATAATCCTTAATGGTTGTCGTTAATGTTTCATAAGTTAGGACAAATGCCATTTATATTTAAATAATATTAAATCTATATTTAATTTTATACTTAATTACAAAAAATTTCTATTGCATTTATACGAAAGGGTAAGAAAAGACTAAACCAAAAGAATTTCCATTTTGACCAAAATTATAAATATTGGTATTTACATATTTTGGTGACGTAGATGTATAAGTTGTACCGTTAAAAGTGGTGAGTTTTGTTAAAACAAACGTAAATATATTTGATTGATAAACGATTCCAAAAGGTAAGTTATACAAAAAAGAGCGTCCGCTGTTGTAAACACTTATCATTCCAGATCCTATATAATAGTTTCCACTACTAGCATTAGGCCTATATGCTGCAGGAATCGCAGTAACGATAGAAAGTGTATCTGAATTTGTTACATTGCAAGTAAGGTTAACAGATTCTACAAAAACAAAAACTTGATTCCCTACCCGTTCAAATCTAACGTTAGTGTTAACATATGAACTAGAATTCCATCCTATTTGCATGCTTAAACTTGTTGTTTGGAAATATCCAAGTTGCGATGTATTAATCCCTTGTGAAACGTTTGGAAACGTTAAAGTCCCAGGAATTCTAAAATCTGATGGAATGCTTAATGTTTTCGTACCAGAAACTGTATTAGCACTGATTTGATTTGTCGTTCCAACAATAGAATTAATTGTGTTTATGCTAGAAGCAGAAGTTATGCGCCCAAAACTGTCTACAGTGATTGTAGGATT
>TARA_R110000868_G_scaffold20153_7_pt1 | contig 15480 bp, 17 predicted proteins | sample TARA_R110000868 | Tara Oceans TARA_R110000868 (sample SAMEA4397489) | marine metagenome | biome: Polar Biome; feature: [SRF] surface water layer (ENVO:00010504); material: water (ENVO:00002006), including particulate matter (ENVO:01000060) such as... | depth 5 m | reverse complement strand
GCCAGCGCGACGCAAAAAATCTCTTCTGCTGGCTTCCAATAGGGCTAAAAGAGGATTTGTGATCATATTCCAAGATCCGATTCAGTTATTATTATGAAATCAAATTCGTGATTTTTACCTGCTTTAAATTTGGCTCGATTGCGTGGGGAACCAACAAATCTCTTTGGTTTTACCTCGACCAATTGTTTCTTACCACATACGAATTCTACTAAGAAATCTGGAATATAATTTATCTCACGACCTCTAAATGTGTATGGTATAATAGGTCAACAGTATCACACAAGACGTTTGATAACATATGATCCTTAACCAAAAATCAGATTTAGTTGAGCCGTGAGCCTGCTCTCAAAAGATTGGTGCATTGATGAGGCCAGGCGATAATCATCGGATGGGTTGAATTCTTCTGGTTTATTCCGGCTTTGCTCACGTTTTTGTTCACGTTTACGCTCTTCTTCACGCTCTTCGTATCTTTTGTGTTCATCCCATGCTTGGCGTTCGGCTGTGAGGTCTTTTTTTATCACTTGATTTCTAACATCACCAACAAGTTCTATATCTAAATTGTTGTAAATTTGAGATATTTCTTTAGTTATCTCACCAGATTCTTTAAAAATGGGCGGTTCGCTTCGGTATCCGCCAAACACGTCATATAACCAATCATGCTTTGTCACAGCAGCATCCATCATTTGTTTTGGATTAAGACCTGATTTCGATGCTGCTTTTGCCATCATCTTTAATATTGGTAAAGTCTGTTCATAATCGATACCATAAAACAACATCTTATATATTTTGCTACTGGCTTCTGTGGAAATGTCATATGTCCCACTTTTAACCATATTCGCCAATCTCTCACTTGGCACTATATTAATCCAACGTTCTTCTGGCGTTTCTGATAATTCTTTATCAGAAAGATGTGCTAACTTGTCTACAATTCCTCCAACGCCGCCAGCATCCTTAAGAGCACCACCCATAACCGATTTTAAAGCACCCATTGGCCCTTTGGTGGCTGCAGCAACAGCAGTGCCGCCAGCGCGACGCAAAAAATCTCTTCTGCTTGCTTCCAGTATGGCTAAAAGAGGGTTTGTGATCATATTCCAAGATCCGATTCAGTTATCACTATGAAATCAATTTCGTGATTTTTACCTGCTTTAAATTTGGCTCGATTGCGTGGTGACCCAACAAATCTCTTGGGTTTTACTTCAACCAATTGCTGCTTGCCGCATATAAATTCTACTAAAAAATCTGGAATATAATTTATCTCACGACCTCTAAATGTGTATGGTATTTTGAAGGGCTCGTATGTGAATCTGATTACTTTTGGGTCAGATTCTAATATTTCAGCATATCTTGTTTCATACGATGACTTTGTAACAAAAGTACCACCTTTCTCAGTGGTCATTGTTGTTATTTTTCGTTTGCGTTTTTTCTTACGCTTTTTAGCCAAATATCATTCTTCCGATCATATCGAAATGAGCGATTGTTAATTCATTATCAACCGCCAACGTACTACTATTTCGAAATCTTCGCTTTTCTTAATAGGGCTCCGCAGAATTCTATGGCTAAAAATTCTGAAACCGTCTCGTAAAATACCGATTTCACCAGTTATTGCAATATTATCAACATCAACTGGTACTCGGTCAACAGTAATGTCTCTTCCACCAAGTGCTTTACTTATTACAAGATAATATGGGTTTAGTTGGTTGAGAATCAAATCATCGGCTGCTGTTGAATCACGTGCAACGATTTTGATTTGATCTCCTTCTTTAATATCATCAACATTGGTGGCTGATGGATCAAGAGATACTGTTGTAGTTCCATTAGAACTTGCAACAAATGCTTGTCCGGTTGGGCCGTCTCCGGTTAAGAAAATATCACGTGGTGCACATTCACAAGAACCAACACCATCAACCTCAGCAGCTCCGACTAATGCAACTTCTGTGATTGTGAAAAAATCGCTGACTGAAACACCAAATCCATTGTATTCATTTTTAAGAAGTGTTGTTTCAAGAACCACAATATTGTTTATAGCACGAACATCAGCCTGTAACAATGGCGTTCCAGATGGCTGGTAGCTGCTTTCAAAAAAGATTCGTTCAATTCTTTTTAATGGTCGTGATGGTTCTGCGATCGGTATTGGATTGATGAGGCCACCATCATATTCAGCACCAACACCAAGACTAATTGGTACAAACCCACCAACAACTGGATCTGCTATGTAGTATCGAGTATCTGCTGTATCTAGTGGATTACCATCAACATCAAATGACGCACCGAAACAGATATATTTAGCCGCAAATTCATCAAGATCAATTTCATGGGCTACCCATGCGCCTGCTCCTGTGTTGGCGTTAGTATCCCATACTTTGTTATGTGGGATTCTATGTGCCAATATTTCTTTTGCAAAAATTTTGACGACATTTTGTTGACGAAATGTGTCAATAATTCTCCCATGTCTGTCTTTGAAGATGAATTCTATTTCACCTTGACAGGCTTTATATGTTCGTCCTCTGGCGTCAACATTTAGGCCATATTGTTCTGGGAAGCTAATTTGGTTTGTCATAAAATCCTCATGTTCTCATCTAGTCATTTACGAGATGTACTTCGTATCGACCATCGGTTCTTTTTTGTATATCATCTACAATATGTTTTCCGATTTTCATCGGTAATTGAATCTTGTCTTCAATTTCTTCTACAACAATAACTGTTGTGCCAAAATCATCAGGACGATGTTTGTGTGCTGATTTTAGCCCTTCCTTAAGTGTCTTGTATGTTCTAACCGCCGATTCAACAGTGATTACAGTCTTGCTTTCAATAACAGATCGTGGTTTGGTTTCTTGAACAACAGGTTGTAACTTGTTCTTCCGCAATGCCAAATTTAATCGATCTTCTAAACTCATGAAACACTCACAGTCGCTGCGTAAAATGAATCATCAGGTACGCGACGTAGCATCACCGTAAATTCATCATTAATGCTAAGTGATATATTGCTCAATTGAATTGTAGTACCACCAATTATTGTACAATTGCGTGGATCTATCATCAATCCATTTAAATAGAAAAAACAGCGTGTATCGCTGAAAATGAATGTTTGTAATGTTGATGGTATGGCAATACTCGTCGCACCGCTTATGGTTGAAACACCATTGAACACTACTTCTTGAGATAAACTTGATAAAGCAGCATTTGTTATATCAAACCATTCTGATAATGTTAAACCAGCATCTCCGAGCGGGATAATATCAGAGTAATTTGTCCAACTATCATTGTTTCTGATTTTTAGAATGTTCGAATTAAGATCGAACCATGGTGTACCGTTTCGATATTCTGTCGGTTCATCAAATGATGCTTGTTGAGAGAGAAGGCCGATAATGACCATTCGCATATGGTCATATCTAGCCTGCCCTTGCGGTGGTGGATAATTATCATGGTCTTGACTTACGATACCGACGTCATTTGTAAAGTCGATGCGTCCTGATGGAAATCGTAATCTATTATCTGGTATTGCCATACTAGCCTCCGTTTTAGTCGTATTTACACGACCGGCGTTTATGATTGGCTAGCGGCTTACATTGCCGGTTGCTGTTGTGCTGGTTGTTTCGCTACTGGTGCTGGTTGTTTAGGCATTGCAGCGGTTTGTGCTGCAGCTTGTTCTTGACCAACTCCCATATTCATTTGTTGAGATATGTCGCTCTCTTGTTCTTGAGGTTGTACTGCTCTTGCAATATCACCAATCGCTTTTTTACGATCTGCGATTTCTTGCTCTTTTTGTTCAAAAGCACCAGGAGCATCACCAGTAGCGAAATCCAACATGTTTTTCAACTGAATTTCAAAATCACTTGGATTTTGTAATGTTTCATGACTAATTCGTGCAATTGGCTGATCTGCCTTAGTCATGGCATTCTTTATGGTTAAAATAATAGCTTGGCCGTCATCTGATTGCTTCCATGAGATGCCCTGCGCTTTTAACCGATCTTGTAGGGGTCCAAGCCCCATTCGTTGTCCGAGAACTCTTAAGGCACGGGCGAATGTTTTGAACAGGTCATTTGGTTGTGCACCGGTCGCTGTAGCGACACCATTTAATGCTTCATGAAGAGCATAATTAAATCCACTAGGATTTGATTTTGAAGTTTCGGCTTTGAATACTTTTGAAATACGTTCTTCGTATCGCAGTTCTGCTCCTTTAGAAGCACGTTTTGAACTTTTATCAGTTCCCTTGGATTCTTGGTTTTTGCCAATTTCCGATTTTGCTATTAGGTCTGATAATCTCTTGGCACGTGGGAATAGTTTGCTGTCTTCTTGGTTCCCACGGACAATATTTTTAGCAGATTCAAAGAAACTTGGTGTTTCTTGGCTTGTGGTAGCTGATTTGAGAAAGTCACCGGTCTGACCTTCTTGTAAGGCTGGTGGTTTTTCAAACGCAAAATTGATTTTATCAACGAATGACATTGGTTCTAATTCCTCTCCGGCTCCGGCGATAATTTCGTTAAGTCGAGATTCAGATATTGCTTCAAGAGAGAAGGACAAAATTGTTCCTCCTCTAACTTTTTTGGTTTCAACGTGAACGTTACCTTCAGTGATTGCCAGATTAAGATGTTCCAAGAGGCTTTCTACTGCTTGTAGATTCTTCTTAAATAACATTATTCCCTGAAGATCTGTCTCGTCACAGACAACCTCATATGGTACATCATAATTAATGCACCATTCATTTACAAGTCTACAGATATAGTTTAACCGTGGATCAATCATCCTACTTGCCTAGCCAGCCTTGTTTGTAATTTTCGCGTTGGTTGAAACGCACCATATTCAGTCAACTCACAAAGAGAAGCCTTCTTCCCCTCGATAAGTATTACACCAGTTCCTACTATATCTTCGCCTAAAGATTTGTAATGTCCAGTGAAATAATCGGTTATAGCAGACACAATATTATTAATATCAGGTAGTAATAATCTATTTCTGCTAAATTGTCTTTTGAACCGACCAACAAATCGTGGATCTTCACCAGTAACAATCCATACTCCCTTGGCCACATCAGGGTCAAGTAATAAACTTTTGGATCGGTATCCAATTTTACAGCCTTTAGGAGAAACGGCGACATTTAAGCCTGGATTATTTCTGCGAATCCCTAAAGCTAATTCACCATTCATTCGTTGCTTTACAGAATTTAGTCGATGCTGAAGATCAGCGACTTGCTGGTTCGCTGTGTCCAATTGATGTAAAATTTCAGTTGCGGCGTCTAATGTATTACGCTGCAAAGGACGTTCTTCAAGAATTAGTGATAATTGATCAGCAAAGCTCATCTATATCCACCACCTCGGCTAGATGGGAAGTCAACATCATCTGGAACGTGTCCGGCGATGTAAGCAATCGATTCTTCGTCATTGTCTGGTTGAAGATCCAAAGTTTCATAGATCTCATCGAGATTCTCTAAAAGCTCACGTGCTCGCTCAACACTGCCAACCTGAGCCACTAATTGTTTAGCTATTAAATAATCATCTGGGTGAAAACCACAATTTACATCACAATCGTCGTCATCATCATCACCACCACCTTGCATCATGCCCATGCCAATATCGACCCCTACGAGACCCATGGCATTTTGACCGCCCATCCCGGACACAGGCTCAGGGCCTGATTCCATCATTGTGATGATTGCACTAATTGCTGACTTTTTTGACATTATTATTTCCTACTCACAAATGAAAAAATATGTATCTTTGAAATCTTTTTCTTTGGTACATACTCGCAACCTACAAGTAACTTTGACGCAAACATAGTTGGATCTTCCAAATCAGGAATTTAAAGGACAACTGATGAAAACCACAAGATCACCAATGACAAGATTAATGGTATTCGCTGCAGCATTCGTTTTAATACTACCAATGTCGTCATTGGATGCTGGTGGTAGAATCAGAATTCGTAATCGCACATGTCAACGAACACATCAACAAATATACCAAACCAGAATTAGTGCACAAACTTCGGTCAATTTTGAGCTATATTCCGGGCTTACACGAACATCATCGGTTAAGGCCGCACAAGAAGAAACACCAGTTATTAATTTATTGAAGCTTGGAAAAGTTCAACAGGTTAAGGCTGGCCAAGAAAGCACTCCAGAACCTACTGCAGAAGCAACATTACCAACAGTAGAAGCATTTGTACTAGCAAATAAATCTAACGCAAACGACCCAAACGATCAGTATCCAGTTCCACAAATTAATATTGGTGGTGTTGAAAAAGACTATAAGATCGGAGATCTGATTGAACTTTGGGTAAAACCATTCGATGAAGAACTTGAAGATTTGGAATCAGTTAATTATACTTGGACAATCCTGCCAGTAGTTACAAATTCAATCTGGCCAGATGACACAAGAATCCTATTCGGAACAGGGCAACAGAATACGACATATGTTGCAATCTTGAATGCATCATACGTTTTCGCTGAAAAAGACCCAGATGGCAAATTTGATAGGATCTTTCAGCGTACTTCAGTTTCAATGGTTTCAGTAAAGGTTGGCTCCGGAACAGGCCCGAGTCCAACTGACCCAACAGATCCACCTGGTCCACCTGGTCCAACTAACCCAACATTATCTGGATTGTCTAAAACAGTATATGATTGGACGAAAGAAATCCAAAGAACAGATTCTTATACTGAAACTAATGTCAAAGCTGATGCTGTGAGACTTGCCGCTTCTTTTCGCAATGTAGCAAGTTTAATTCAAAATGGCACATTGACCGATATCGGTTCAATTTTGAAGAAAACAAAAGAAAATAATGACGCGGCTATTGAGAGCCGAAATAATTGGCTACCATGGTTCACCAAAATGTCAGGACATCTGCAAAAATCATATAGTGATGGTAGTATTAAAACATCAGCTCAATTTAGTCAGGCATGGTTAGATATTGCTAACGGTCTTGATGCTGCTGCTATTTAAACCGCACATATCTGCACTATAAAAATTTGAAGCTCCAGAGGATAACCTCTGGAGCTTCAAATGTTTTAACCAATTCTTCAAGCCAATTCTTCAAGCCAACTCTTCAAGCCAACCTTATGGAATTTCGCCAGTAACCTCGATGCCCAATGTACCGGCATCTTGTGGAGCAATGTTGTCCACCAAAGTTCCGGAAAAGACTGATGGGTTAGCTGATCTGTTACCAGCGTCATCGATATAAACGAAACTCAGATCGACTGCTGCGTCCTGATCTCCTTCGAGACCGGTCACTTCAGCCTGATCCATTGCAACTGGGACTGTTAACACAACTCCTGCTACATCAACTGTCAACTCGCCAGACTCAATGTCTGTACCAACGGGCCAAACTGGCAATACTACTTTGAACTGAAGCTTTCCAGCCATTTCACTCTCCACTACAAGGTTTAAAGATCCTGGTTTTGGGGCACCGATCGACTGTTTCATCAGACGAACAATGTCCTGGGTTAATACTGCGATGTTCTCTGAGGAAGTGGCCAACCTTTCTGAGGCGTCAGATATCTTCTTCTGCGTCACATTTAGCTTTTTAAACTGATCAAGAAGCTGAATGTAAAATTTTTGTGTAGGTGAAAGCCAACTCCACACATCAGTCTCCTCAAGGTTTGGGGCTCTGCTCATTTTCCTCCTTTGTTTGAGTAGGTTTTCCTTAAGACATATTTTCCTTAAGGCATATTTTCCTAATTTCAGCGAAGGAGCATGTATATGTAAGTAGAATTTGAGCAAAAATAACACACAAGTAATCATATCAACGTTAGGAGACAACAAATGCCAAAAATGCCATCCATCCAAGCAATGGAAATTTTAGCGATCTCAGACCAGCCGGTCTTCGAAAGCTTAATGAGCCATATCGGTTTGCAAGTTGAAGGAAGGGTCAACGAAGATCCACTCGAAACACAGGTCCAAACTGAATCTATTTCCGCGATAGCCACAGGAATCACTGAAGAAGCCTGTGGATACATCAAAATCAGCAAAAACCTACGAGAATTTAAGACAATGGCAGAAGATTACGGTTACGTAGTCGGCCTTCGAAATCGAAGACGATAATTACAACTGCAATCACACAGGCATTGTAAATAGTTGTATGAATAATACAACCGAATCGGCTGAACCAGCTGAACCAGCTGAAATAGAATACCCTCTAGTTTCCGCTATTCTACTTGCAGGTAAGACGTCTATCAAAGACGTTCTTGCCGCAATAGAGTGCTTCAAAGCACAAAGTTATCCATACAAAGAATTGATTATTCTTAATAATGCAAGAAATCAATTCGAAGCCAGCGAATTAAATATCAAAGCTGAAAAAGATATATTTCTTGTTGATACACTTACAAGATTAAATGCTGGGCAAGCTCGCAACTACGGCATCAGAGCAGCTAATGGTAGAATCCTAGCACAATTCGATGCTGACTATTGGCATGACCCACAAAGATTAGAAGCTCAAGTAGCCACTCTCGCAGAAAATGAAGCACATATCTGCGTTCTCTCTGAAACATTATTATACAGCTATGTTTCAGGGCGAGCATCCATGAATACCAATGAAAAAGCTGCTATTTTAGGAACAATGGTCTTTATTAGACCATTAAACATTGATTATCCACCTGTCACCAAACACGAAGAATTTGGCATTTTAGACAAAATGGTCAAAGCAGGTATGAAACCAATAGCAATGGCTAAACCGGAATTATGTTGCAAATTATTGGCTACTAAAGGGGATCGTGTTCACAATCCTGAGAATAATGGATTGAGCAAGAAACATTTTCAATTGGTAAAGAAAATTGTGAAAGATCGTCTTGCTCTAGGACATGTGTCAGAATCAATTCCAAATGATCGAGAAATCGAGGATCACGAAAGTCTAGAATCAATTGTTTACGATAACTGATTTGAACCGTTCCTTCTTTTTCGGTAATATTGATCATCGGGACCTTTTTACCCCATTGCCCAATGTTTTTTACCGCTTCTGATTGAGGATAATCATTCCAATTATTCGGTACGAAACTATTGAACGTTGGTGGACCAAAGATTGAAGATTTCCTGTGGTTTTGTGTTTTAGATTCAATTAGTATCTTTTGGGCTTCTTTCCATTCTTTCGGTGTTACTTTCTTCATGATCAATAACGTTTTATCTAAAGCGAGAACAGCAGCATTTTTTGCAGCACAAAAATCCGTAATATATTCAATAATGGTTTCCGCAATTGGTATTTTGGTTTCTGACATAGATTTTAAATACGGAATTCATGCTGGAATCAGACCACCAAAGGTTATCTGATCACTTTTCTGCTTTTCGTAAAGCTCTTCTGCATATTTTAGAATCTCTGAAGCCGTTGCACTGCCTATTAGCTTTCTAGTCAAAGAAAGATACCAAGACGGTGTTTCTACACGCTTCCATGAGGTCAAATGCGATTTGCAAATCGCATAATACGCCCAATAAGCCACCACAGGATTATTGTGATAACATTCTTCAGCAACTGCTTGTCTAAACTTAGTCTGTGGTCCAATTGGTATATCTGGTATATTTTGACCAAGCCAATGAACAATTTCTAAACTTGCGTGATCGAACGGTTTATTGTATCTATATCTATGTTGTCTACATAATTCCACGGCATGATTATATGTCCATTTGTAATTGCTTGTGGTCTCTCTAACCCATTTTGTAACATGGTTGTTATGGTGCGTTGCGCCACGATATTTGCCTTCCTGTAGCTTAACAGGAGCAAATCTGAGTAAAGGAAAATCGTATTCCCAATGTGCGGCACACATACATTGTGTAGCTTCAAGAATTATTTTGTTGACATGAGTATCACAATTTAAAGAAGCAGCGATAACCGGATCTTCATCGAGAATAAATAAATTCATGGTGTCTTCTTTATGCTAGTGTTGCAAAGGATTAATTGTCATTAATATTACGGCAGATACCATCATCTTCATCTTATGATCTATCAAACCAAAAATATTTATAAGCACTTGAGGGAGAGCTGTCTATGTTTACAATACTTGAACGTCTGAACAAAAAATTTCAAATACTCCTCGAAAACGAGATTGATACATCTTGGAAAGATCCAGATTCTGGAGAATACGATCGCCAATGGGCGGAAGACGCCCTATACCATACTGTCGGCCCACTCACCGATAATCCTAGATGGGTTAGTCCAAAACTTGACGCAGAAGGCAACAGGATTAAAAACAAAGAGGGCAAGGAAATACCAGTATGGTCTAGCCCAAGTGAACCAGTGCCTGGATTTGTCCCAGGTGGCCCAGCACCACGTTGGACCGAACAAGAAATCATATACGCTTTCGCTGGCGATCCTGCTTTATTATTTTCAGGTCGTAGGAATAGCCCAACCAGCCCAGAATACGGAAACAAGGGTGGTGCTCCTCTTCTTCGAATAGCACGAAAAGTTGCCAGAATTTATAATAGAGCAACCGACCGTCAATTTATTGCTGACTTGTATTCAAATGGTTTCGTTCCGCTAATGAAAATGATGAAACCTGGATATGATGAGGCTCGTGGTCCATTCATTTCTTTTGTCATGAAAAATGTCGAAAGTGCTATGCAACATAGCACTGGTGGATCAAAGCAATCCGATCTTGCTGGTGGAATTGAAGGCGAAACCAGAAAAGGTTCTGGGAAAATTGTCGGATTTGCAGGATTATTAAATAAAGATAATCCACAAGAAATCAGAGAAATTGCAAATCAGGTAAAGGGGAAATACAGAGAACAATCAAGCCACGATAAACATGATGACAATCCACTCGGCAAGTATTCAGCCTCTTTTTACAATCTTGCAAATCAATATGCTGATGTGTTAGATATGGGTGATGAAGATCTGATTGATGCTACACGCAATCAGATTCGCCAAAAAATTAGTGATATTGAGGACGATAATGTTTCAATTTTAGGTGCTTCAACTGGTCTTGGGCAAGCGATTTCCACGCCCGACCGCGTTAAAAAAGACAAAGAAGGTAAAATTAAAAATCCGGTCAAGATCGCCAGTATGGATGCTCCAATAGCCGGTGGCGACGGTGTATCTGGTATGGCTGGAAACATGATGGGTGATGATGGTGAAGACTCATCAATCGACCCAGAAACAATCACATACATGCTTGATATTGCCATCAACCAAGATTTGGGTGAAATAATTGGAAAAATCCCGAAATACGCCGCAATGGCGAAAGAGTTTGGAGCAAAAGACGGTAAAATTGGCGGTAAAATGGGAGCTAATGAACTTCGATTTTTCATTCGAACTCTTGGCCCACTTGGCTCCAACTATCCTGGAAAAGGGAAAATAAGGCGAAACACCGGTCGCGGTGGTGCTAAAGCTAGACCAAATATTCCTCGTGATGCGACTGGTTGGTGGGAACCTGGTTCTGACCCGGAAATCGAAGCAATCCCAGAAGCTCCACTTGACACTGTTTGGCATTCTATTTGGAGCCGTAGTGGCTATCAAAGTATGGGACCAACTGAAATAAAAGATGAAATGACCCAAGAAGTTCTGGAGTTCAACCAACTTGGAATCCCAACTGCCCGTACTGTCAAATCAAAAAGTGATAGTAGAACTGGCCGTGAAAACAATGAAGCTATTTCGAAAGTTGCAGTATTCGCAGCATTACAGAAAGCAATGATAAAAATGAAGTTTATCGGAATGCTTGAGCGAGACCAACTTGGTGTTGGTGTAGACGAAAGCCAAAATAGAAATATCCACCCGCTTTTAGAAAGCATCGCAAAAACTGATCCTACTGATCGTGAAATAATCGCAGAAGCTTGTGATCGAGTTTGTGCTATAATCGAGCGGGTACTTAATGAAAAGTCACCCACAGGTTGGAAAAAGACAGTCGAACACATGAAAAAAGACAAAGGGATGGATGACGATAAAGCATTCGCTCTGGCTTGGTCTACTAAGAAAAAGGGTGGATCGAACCCAGACAGTAGAAAGAAGAATGCTAATTACGCCGAATCAGTCATGAAACCAGTTGATGCTTTGGTTTTCGAAGATCAATAATCCGGAAATTATTCAATGAAACTTGCTGATGCAGTTGAATTAGAAGTTTCTGAAGCACGGTGCCTTTGCAATGTTTTCATTTTAGAAGATGAAGAAGGTCCTCGTTGGCGGTTTGGCTATGACAATTGGCATCAAGACCCAACTCCAGATATTTTACTTCTTGGTGCATACCGACATCCAAGCACTGGTAATAATCTTGTTGGCGGGATTAACCTAAATTATGTCACCGCAAAACAACGAGATCAGATAGCTTATGCCTTGCCTGAAATTATGAAACCAAGCAATCTGAAGGGCCGTTATCACGCAGGCCGCAGATTAGTACCGGAAGTTTTTGACAATTTTTATCGCACTTATAATTCTAATTTTATTCGCGGCGTGCAAAAAGACGTCATGTACCCAAAATATGGGTACATCAAAACAGCAAAAAATTGGCTTAAGAAAAAAGTAGGCGATATTTTCAAATCAAAAGAAAAACGTCAACAAGATGCTCAACCAAAATATCCTGACGACCTACAATCAATGCAAGATAGGTTAAACCAAGCAGTAGCACAATTAGCACAAGAACCACCTGCAGAAGAACCACAAGATTCTCCAGAAATGCAGGCTGCCAGAAATAACTTCAAAGATTTCCAACGTCGCAGGACAATGCAAGACATCGAACGGCAAGAAGACGAACCATATATTACAGCCAGACAAGATCTTGAACAAGCTTATATCGAACCAGGAGAACAGGCACCAGAATCTCTTGAAAATCAAGATCCTGAAACATATCAAGATGAAGAAAATCAAGAAGAATCACCAAGGGAAATCGCTCAAGAGTTTGAACGCGAGCAACGAGCAAGAGAGGCTGAACTCAGTGATCCTAATAATGAGTGGGACCCAAATTCAGATCTAGAAGAATCAATCGTCTATTTTTCACCGATCACTGGTCGTTATATGATTGAGCATTCTGGAGTGATATAATTAAATTAAATTCAATTTTATCCAATATTATTTAACCAAACGATGACGACCTATAATGACGACATTCTCGAATTTCGCCAAAAATTCGCCTTCGTTGATAAAAAAAGCCCAAAGGCTCTCAAACGTTGGTTCAATAGTCACCCACATCTGAGCACCAACGATCACGCTCAAATAGCTGATAGATCTCTAAACTACATTCGAAAACTAAGAAAAATAGCCGGGATCAAGGGTAAAACACCAGCTAACTTACCCAAAAGCACCGCAGTCCGAAAAATTGTCAATCTTATCCCCCCAGAAAACTGGGACGACCCTGAATGGTTAAATAAAGTCGCTGGAATCTATCCAGTCGGACAAATCGCCAAAGCTTGTGGTGTGTCTAATAGGACCGTTGGGCGGCGGTTACAAAAGTATAATATTACCAAAAAAGTTAGCACTAAATCAAAAAATAAATGCTGCACAAGAGACTGGTGTCTGAAACATTATGTCGAATTGGGATTAAGCCAAGATAAGTGCGCTAAAAAAGCAAATGTCTGTCAGCAAGCGTTTGCTAATTGGTTAAATCGCTTCAAGATCCCAGTAAGAACATCCAGTGAAACTCAAAAGTCCCATACTAACGTGCGGTTATGGGTACGTGAATTATTTGGTAAATTAGAAGCACAGCCCACGGTCCGTAGAGTATACCTGCGAAGTAATCATATTCATGTTAGATTCATGAATTACTTTTGGGAGACATATTTCGTAAATGAAATCCCAAACAAGCGCAGACCACCTCTCAGTTATGTTATTACAAAAGAAGATGCAAGATTACAAAATGTCCCACAAGTTCTTCCGGAATATGAAGCGGACATGTTCGAAGAAACGTATGATGAAAATAAAATCATTAAAACCCCACATATCATCATAAACAGACGTGATCTAAACAAAGCTAGCCTAATTGAAAAAAGAATAGCAGTACATGAATACTGCAGACAAATCACACAAAGAAAATGGATGTGGCCAGAACACCCGGAAAAAATGCTACAAAATGAATGGGCGAAATTGTGTAATTTTAAACCATCTAAATATATGTGGAAAGACACATTTTCAGTGTTCGCAAGAAGTGGAAAAAACCCTGCACCAGGAAGACGGATTGTTGAGCATTTCTTTGACATAAATGAATTCAGTGCAGTATTTCGTAGTCCTCGTTTAGTAATGAGAATGCTGAATGAATTGGTAGACCGCAAAGACCTATTATTCAATTTTCATAATGTTTTGCGAGTTTTTTCATGTGGTGCTGCAGTTGTTCCAAAAACCTATCCTACTTTTAGAATGTCTGACCCTGCTGCCTATGCTGTAATATTTCAAAGACTAGGTATCAAAGGTAAAGTATTGGATTTAGAACCCGGATTCGGCAATAGAGCCATCGCATCTGCGATGGAAAATATAGAATACTACACTATTCCAGATGAACGATTTCAAAAGGCATTAGACAAGGGTTTTGTCGAATTCACTGGATTAGATTATCACAAATGGGATAACGATAAGATCGATGTCTTGTTGTACGATAACAATTTTGAAGTACCAGACATGAAAAAAGTTTTGGGGTACTTAAAATATGCTAAACGAATGATGGTATTCGTTCCGCATTCACACAAATTTGATTATCAAGCAAAATACAAACCGAAATCTGTCATTAAACTGAAAACACGCTGGTTCCAAAAAGTACCAGATTACATTTTTATCTGGTAGGCTAAGTAAAATATACAACATTTGGTGCTGTTGGGCGATTAGTCATGTGTCGTCCTGAATATAATTGTAAATAAGGACGAAACAGGAGAAATAAATGGCAGTTACACAAATCCCACCAAGTTCTGGTTTAGTTGACCAACAATTCATCCAAGTTGTAGGACCAAATGGTCTGACAACTGGATATCAGTTCGACGCACAGCAAAAAGCCCTCTACTTCAAAGAATCACAAGTCTTATTCCCAAGCTTTCATGGTACTTCTCACGTCGCAGAAGACCCAATTCCAGCCGCAACATGTGACACACCAGGATTGATGGCGGCTGATGATAAATGTAAGCTCGATGCACTGCTTCAAACTCGATTAGGAGTCTTAGGATTCCAAGGAGCAGGATTTCCAGACGACGGTGGCTGGATGCAAGGTGATGTTATCCTCGCTGCTGGGACAGAATTCATCAGCTTAGAACGAATCGGCAATGTCATTCGTTTCACAGTCGATAGTCCAATACCACTCAACTGTAGTTGTGAAGAATGCCAACAAATATTTTATGTCCAGGATGAAACTGATATTTCATCAATTCGCCCACCAACATGCGGTGGAAAATTACCAGGAGTGAATGCCTACGGAGAGATGAAAATTTATCTCTTTCCAGAATCAACAATCGCTAATCCGAGCAATCCAGCAGCAACATTGAACAATAAAGGTAATTATCCAGCTTTCATTTTCAAAAGATATGATGATACAATTATTCCAGGTGCTGCCGAACATGAAATGATCTTGAAACGGGATTCGTTTAACTCATTAGTAACTGAAATCGG
>TARA_R110000868_G_scaffold304437_11_pt1 | contig 15487 bp, 5 predicted proteins | sample TARA_R110000868 | Tara Oceans TARA_R110000868 (sample SAMEA4397489) | marine metagenome | biome: Polar Biome; feature: [SRF] surface water layer (ENVO:00010504); material: water (ENVO:00002006), including particulate matter (ENVO:01000060) such as... | depth 5 m | reverse complement strand
ATACCAAACCGCATTACGAAGTGTTACTTACAGTAATTCAGATCCTGCTCCTACTGAAACCGTACGAACCATTACATTTACCGTAAATGATGGAGACGATGATAGTAATACTAAGACAAGAAATATTAATGTAGTTAAAGTTAATAATGCTCCAATTTTAAGCGGAATTGAATCTAACTCAATCGTCTACTTTGCTGGTGCGGGTCAAAAAATGGTTACTTCTTCCATTTTAGTTTCTGATATCGATGATACAAATATTGAAAGTGCTACTGTTTCAATAACAGCTGGATTTAATTCATCTGAAGACGTGCTTGCATTTACTAATGCAAATGGAATTACAGGGTCTTATGCAAGCGGAACAGGAATTTTAACTTTAACAGGAACTGCTACCAAAGCTACTTATCAATCAGCCTTAAGAACGGTTACTTACGAAAATACGGCTGGCTCTCCTGATATGACTACCAGAACCATCAGTATTTCCGTTAATGATGGCACTGAAAACAGCACTGCTGCAACTCGAAATGTTGAGTACCCGACAGATATTACAGAACTTGCCTCATATAAAAGTATTGGTGTTTTTCATTTTGATGCTCAGGATGCTGATGGAGATGGTGATAGTGGAACTAATCAACCAGCTAATGGAACATTAACCCCTTGGGGAGATCGATCCGATAATGTGATTCCAACTGCAAGTACCGTCAATATTGTCGCTACTTCTAGTGGTGGTGATATCCCTTTATTAAGCTCTACTTATTTTGGAGGAAGAGGTGGTATTTTCTTCAATTATAATTCTGGAAATAATGGTGATAATTATCTTCTAACCAATAATGCAATTCTTAATACTAGCAATTTTAGTGAGAAATCTTTTGCTGCGGTTTTTAGGACTGGAAATAGTGTTTCTGGTTTACAAGTTGTTTATGAACAAGGAGGTGGTACAAGAGGGTATCAAATTTCTATTAAAAATGGAGAGGCTTTTGCATTTGCATGGAGTGATGGAGGTTGGCTCGATGGAAATTATCAACCCATCAATTTAGGAACAGTTGAGACGAATACTTCCTACATATTAATTATGAGCCATGATGCAACCAATGCGACTACAGGAATACTTGAAGCTAGTATTAATGGCGGTGCAATTACTCCTAGTTCTGGTGAAGCAGGAATTGTAAATAGTCATGGTGGAACTTCCAGAATTGGAGAAGAAGATGGTACTAGGGATCCTGTTACTTTAGCGAGTAATCCGGGAAACACAAATAACTTTGATGGATTTGTTGCCGAACTTGTTTCATGGAATAATGCTCTAAGCACAACCGACTTCACAAACATCTACGGCTTTTTAAGTGATAAGTGGTTTAATATTCCTTCTGTCTTATCAGGGATTGAGATTTCTGATTTAAGTTATAATGAAGGGGATGCGGCAACTGATATCACCGACAATATTGTAGTTACTGATGAAGATGACACCAATCTAGACAGCGCTAAAGTATCTATCACTTCTGGTTTTGAAAGCTCCGAAGATGTTCTAGCCTATGCAACAGCACTGGGTATAACAGGTAACTACGATTCAGGTACCGGAATATTAACACTGACTGGTACCACTACCGTAGCAAATTACCAAACAGCGTTAAGAAATGTTACTTATCAGAATACAGAAGGAACAAGTCCATCTACAACACCTCGAGAAATTAGTTTTGTAGTATATGATTGGGATGGAGAAAGTGGAGCTGTAACCAGAGAAATTAATATTGTGCCTTCTAATGACATTCCTACTCTAGCCTCTCTTGAAGGATCAACCATTTCATTTTCTGAAGACGATGGACCAACTTCAACAACGGCTACAATTACTGTAGATGATAATGATAATGTAAACCTACAGGGTGCAACAGTTTCATTTATCAATAATTATTTTCTAGGAGAAGATATACTCGATTATGTTGACGCTAACGGTATTTCAGCATCATTTAATAGCACAACGGGCGTTCTTTCCTTATCAGGAACCACCACACTTGCTAACTATCAAACAGCACTTAGAGCTGTTACTTTTGAGAATATCAGTTCCGACCCAGTAACAGGTCTTGATCGTACTATTGAATTTAGGGTATTTGATGGAATAGATAGTAGTATTGTTGGCACTAGACGAGATATTTCAGTATCAAGTTTAAATACTGCCCCTACTCTTGCATCAATAGAAAGCTCAAATCTTTTCTATCCTTCAGGAGATACGATAAATGTTACCGAAACTATCACACTTACCGATCCTGATAATACTGAAATCGAATCGGTTACTTTTCAAATTACTACAAATTATGACAGTGCTGAAGACACGTTGATATTTGAGCCGCTATTTGGGATTACCGCTGGTTGGAATATTGGAAACGGAACCTTAACGCTAACAGGACCTTCAGCTAAAGCAGATTTTCAATCGGCAATTAGAACAGTAAAATATGCCAGTAGAGTAACCAACCCAACAGATATTCCTCGAACTGTTGAAATTCAAGCTGACGATAACGAAGCTTCTAATAATCTAAGTAATATTCTAACTCGTAATATTTCATTTAGTATTCCAAAATCTGTAAATGATTTATTGTTTTGGTTAAAAGGTGATGCAGGAACATTTAATGCTACTACAGGAGGAAGCGCTAGTACTGATGGTGGAATTGTTCGTAGATGGGAAGATCAGAGTGGAAATAACAGACATTTTACTACTTCAGCTACTGCCCCAATATTCCAAACAAATGAAGCTACTATAAACTTCCAAAATGCAATTGAATTTAGTGGAGCAAGTGGGGTTCGTTTAGAAGATTCAGACGCCGAAAATTATTTGAATGGTCTAGACGAACTTACCATCTTCTTTGTAATAGAATCGGATGTTATTGGCACTAATCATGGTTTCTGGACTACCACTACGCCTAGTGGTACTGATAATGTATTTACTATTAGATATGATGCCGTTGGTGATAATGGAGGTGGAACAAATGTAATTAAAACTGGAATGCGAGATTTACCAGTAGCATTCGCACAAGAAAGTTTTGAAAATGCCCAAACTACTTCTGGCCAAATTGTAATGCTAAAATGGAAATCAGAGGAAAATTATGAACTTTATGTAGATGGTGTTCTTAGTAATCCTACGTTCTTTCAGAATATACCTACAGGAGTTTTAACAGCAGTTACTACGGCTATAATTGGACAAGGTGAACAAGATGCTAGTAGTAGTTGGGATGGCTTAATAGCGGAGGTAATCCTTTATGGTTCTGAGATTTCAATTAATGATCAAGAAACAATTGAAGATTATCTTTCAACAAAATATGGCATTGCCATACGCTCACTAACAGCTGCAACAGGTGGAGAAGCCATTTCTGCTGATGATGCAAGTATCGCTCCCTCCCCTGCATATACTACGCTCACTGGTCCTAGAGTACAAGAAAGTTTTGCTGGAGAATTCGCCAATGGAGGAACGTTTATTTTTAATGCTCCTACTGGTTTCGAATGGGATGCTACTAGCGGTTCAGCAACAACCAATGCCGCGTTTGGAGGAACAACCTTGCTTAATATTTCTTCTACTCCAACCAGTAGCTCTACAACACAACTCACATTTACTATTAGTGCAGCATCAACAACGAATCCTGGTGAAATCGTATTTTCGAATTTAAGAGTACGTCCTACAACAGGTACTCTTCCAAATACAGGAAATATAAGGAATACCGGAACTACAGGGCTTGGTGGTTCTACAAGCTATGGTACGCTTACTATGGTTGCGGGTACTCAAATTGAAATGGAATTTGCCCAACAACCATCTACATCAAATATAAATTCAGCTATTACACCAACAGTAAGAGTTCAACTTATCGACCGATTTGGAAACCCAGTTGAAACAAGTAGAGTAAATATTGATATAGAATTAAGTCCAGAATCCGACCCTGCAACGCTTGGCGGTACTTTATCTCAACAAACAAATTTATTCGGTATTGCAGAATTTGTTGACCTCACTTTAGATGCTACAGGAACTTATTCGCTTACTGCATCTAGTTCAGGTATTGACGATACAACAAGTACCGATTTTGACGTAGTTATTGCAGGTCAATTAACTCAATTTACTGTCGAACGCGTACCTTCTGGAAATATATCCAATAAGCTTGCTGGTCAATCATTTAATATCACCATAGTTGCAAAAGATGGCGTACCTGATACTGTTGACACTTTTACTGGTACCGTTAATATATCTTCTAACTGTACCCTTGGTACAGGTAGTGGAACTTCAGGAAGTTTTATAGCCGGTGTACTTGCATCAAGAACCATTTCGGTTTCAAATACTGGAAATTGCTCTATAACAGCAACTAATTCGGCTGGTGCCCAAATTGGAACTAGTAATACTTTTGATGTAACTCCAGGTGCCGCATCTGTAGCCACAACAACTATAACTGCAAGTCCTTCAGTTATTTTAAACGATGGATTTTCAACTTCTACTATTACGGTTCAGTTAAAAGATTCAGAAGGAAATAATAGAACAACAGGTGGTGCAAGCATCATATTAAATACAACCGATGGTTCTTTAGGTTCAGTCACAGATAACGGAAATGGAACGTATACGGCAATACTTACTTCTTCGGTAATCGCAGGTACAGCAACAATTACTGGCACATTAAATGCTATCGCAATCACCGATAATGCTCAAGTCGAATTTGCTGCCTTTAATAATCTTTGGAGATCTTCGGTAGGATCGATTGCTAATGCTAGAAATTGGGATTTGGCAACAAATTGGAGCTCTGGTATTGTTCCAGTTCCTAGCGATAAAGTATTAATTCCTGCTGATCCTGCAGTAGGGAATGAACAACCAGTAATAAATACTACTAACACTACGGTTGCCCAACTTTCTATTGAAACTGGTGCATCAGTAACCGTTTCAGGAGGAAAAGAACTCATTATTACAGGAGAACTTTCAGGTGGCGGTGAAGTATTAGGTAGTAATACTGATTCAGTTACCGTAGGTGGAAATTTAGACATTTCAGAAGCATCGGTTGGGTATGTAAAATTAAATGGATCTATTAACCAAGATGTTTCAAGCCCTAACGCTTATGTATTCCTAGAGCTCGATAATTCGAATGGAGCAGATTTCTTTTCAAATCTTTCGGTTTCAGATTCTTTAAAACTAATTAACGGCACACTCTTTATGCCATCAGGTACCAACCTAGTTGCAAATGCCAAAGAATATGGTCCTACTGGTTTAATTAGAATGCAACGTCGCATTTCTGGCACCAAAGGTTGGAGACTTATCTCCTCTCCAATTGATACAACTTATGGTGAGTTTTTGGATGGTACTCTAACACAAGGATTTACAGGTTCTACACTTGGAGCAGCTCTTTTAGACAGTCTTCAACCTAATGTTCTTACATATTTGGAAAACTATAATGCTTCTGGCGATTCTACTACCGATAATCAACGCTATAGAACTCCAAGTGATGCCAGTGTTGATAAAGTGTTAGAAGGACAAGGAATGTTTGTATTTGTATTTGGTAGTATAGCTGCAGATTCGAGGTACAATGATCCATTACCTGATACTTTAGATGTTATAGGAAGAGAATTTGAAGGCGATGGTACCGAAGTCGAATTTGGAGTAACCTATACCGAACGAGCAGATGGAGATTTAGGATGGAATTTAATCGGTAATCCATTCTTAGCTACTATAGATTGGGACGATAACGCCAATTGGACAAAAGACAATATTGAAAGTACTATTTATATTTGGGATCCTGCCTCAAACAGTGGTAACGGAGAATATTTAACTTGGAATGGAGTAACAGGAACGTTACCAACTGGTGGTTTAATCGCTCCTTTCCAAGGGTTTTGGGTAAAAGCAAATGCAGAGGATCCGGAGCTTAAGGTTAACCTAGATGCTAAAACAACAGGTGGTGGCTTTTTAAGGAAAGAAGCTGGTAAAATAGTTGCAGATTCATCTAAAGCTAAAAACAACGATTTTGATATTAAGAGAATTGGACTCGCTGTAACTTCAAGTGAAGGTCTATCAAAAAGAACAAATATCATGTTTTCTGAAAATGGGGAAATAAACAAAGATAACCTGGATGCATTCCGCTTGCTCCCTCTTTCAACTTCTCATATTGAGTTACATAGTCTTTTAGATGATGGGACTGAGTTAGCAATTAATAATTTACCAAATGATTTTAACTCTAGACTTTTTATACCACTACATATAAATGCATATGAAGATGGAATGCCGCTTTCTGGTGAGTTTACAATTCTATGGGATGATCTTAGAACAATTCCCGAAGACTGGATTCTTACATTAATTGATAATGAAACTGGCGAAGAAGTAAATATGATGGATGAATTATCATATACATTTAATCATTCTACAAGAGCTAAAATAGCAACGAATTTTTCAGCAAACCCGCTTGCTCCAAACTATTCTATTCGACAAAAAGCGAAAACTCAAGCGACACGATTTACTTTAAAAATTAGCACAGAACAGATTGAAAGAGATGTTCCAACTGAAATCTTTTTGGATCAAAATTACCCGAATCCATTTAACCCTTCTACCCTTATTCCATTTGGGTTGAATGAGGATTCTAATGTTGAACTTGTGGTATATGACATTCTTGGTAGAAAAGTACGAACCTTAGTAACTGGATCAAGAACTGCTGGTAGATATGAAATCCGATTTAACTCAAGAGAATTAGCAAGCGGGGTTTACTTTTATCGATTAGTCACCAATTCTAAAGTACTCGTCAAGAAGCTAACGTTGATTAAATAGTTTTAGAAAGATCTTGGTGTTTTGATACATAATCAAACTTAAGTAAGTCAAAGTTAAAATAACTATACTAAAAAAGAGAGCGAATTTATCAGTAATATATTTTCTAAATGTTTAGTACTCACAAAATATTACCTCTCTTATTTGTACTAATCTTATTTTTGATTTATACAAATTCAGCATTTGCTCAAACAATAACTAAAGCAACAGGTGGCGGAGCTATATCTGCTGATAATTTTGGAGGTACATGGAGTACACTTACTGGACCAACCATCCAAGAAACTAGTCCAGGTCAGCTATCATCTGGTACATTCAGATTACAAGCACCTAGTGGTTTTATTTGGAATACAGCTGTTACCCCAACTGCAGTAGTAACCTCACCAAAATCAACGAAAATCACTGTTGTTTTTGTAAGTATTACAACCTCCGAAATCCAATTCAGTATTACCGGTAATAGTGGTGGTAATCCTAAGAACAATCCACATCAAATTGTATTTAGTGGAATTCAAGTGCGACCTAATCAAGGTACTCCTTTAGCGTCGGGAATCATTAAAAATGTAGGTTCTGCTGCCCCTGGAGGAACTACTAGCTATGGCGATTTGGCTATGGTTGTTGGTGCAGATAACCAAATTAGAGTGGAAAGTGCTGCAAATTCTTCTGGTTCCCTTATACCATCTCAGAGTATTGAAGCTGGGCAATCATTAACGCTTTATGCAAATGTTAGAGATCAGCATGGAAATTTTAAAAGAAATCAATCAGTTAGTTGGTCTACGGAAAATGAAACAGGAGGAGTAACTGATGGAGACCTCTTACCTTTATCTGGAACTTCTACCACTTTTACTTCTAATTTAACAGGTACTGCAAAAATCCAAGCAACCTCTGGTGCACTTGCTATTGTCCCCACTGATTTAATTACAGTTACCCCATCCATCGCTACAAATTTATCTATTTCTACTCAGCCATCTTCTAGTTCAGTTGCTGGAACTATACTTGGAACCCAACCCATTGTTCAAATTCTTGATACGTATGGAAATATAGTTACAACGGATAATTTTACACAAATCACTGCGAATAGAACTTCAGGAACGGGTGCTTTACAAGGAACTAAAACGGTAACAGTAGTTAATGGAGTTGCTACGTTTACTAATCTATCCCATAACGTAGCAAACGATATCGACATTTCATTCTCCGCTAGTGGTTTCTCTGATATAATTTCGAATACGCTAACCATAAATCATGCTCCTGCAGAAGGGTTAGAATTTACAACGCAACCAAGTAATGGAAATAGAAATGCAGCTGTTCCTACTATAGAAGTTCAAGTTATAGATGCATTTTCGAATCCGGTAGACACAGTTGGATTAACCGTTGATTTGACTATCAACTCAGGAACTGGAAACATATCTAATGGTTCAATAAGTACTAATTCAAGCGGTATTGCAAGTTATACAACAGTCCAGTTTAATCAAGTTGGGTTAAAATCACTAATTGCTTCATCAACTGGATTAAGTAATTCTCCTGCTAGCAATAATTTTACTATTGCATCCGCTGGTGAATTAGCAGGTTTTGAGATTCTTACTACTAGTGACGCAACCATTGGCCCTCAAGAAGCAGGTGTAGCTTTTAATATTAAAATTAGAGCCGTAGATGGTGTTGGTGCTTTGTTAGATGGCGGTGGTCCAAGAGATGAATTTACTGGAAACGTAGATATCACAACTACAAGTGTTTTTTCAGGTGCTACAACTACAACCACTATTGGTCCTTTTGTGGGTGGAGTTCTTTCTTCACACTCGGTCGAACTTATAAATTCTGGAATAAATCAAACCATAACAGCGACGAATAGCGCAGGAAGTGAAGCAGGTTCAAGTAATTCATTCACAATTAGCCCTTCCTCAGCCGATGTTAACAATTCTTTAATTTCAATATCTGAATCTTCTTTAATAACTAATAGTGGACAAACCTCTATTGCAACCGTTCAACTAAAGGATGAGTTTGGGAATCTACTAGAAGGAGATGTTACCGAAACAATCTTAATCTCTTTAGATGGAACTAGCTTAGGCAGTATTGGATCAACATCTGGTAATGGTGATGGCACTTACTTTGCAATTATTACAGCATCAACTTCCATCGGAACAGAAAATGTAACGGCAACTATCGATGGTGGAGCTATAGATTCAGGGAATCAACCCATTAATTATACTTTTGATGAGTTATCTACTTTTGTTATTGAAAAAACTGGTGGTGGAGCTATCTCAACTCAAACTGCTGGTATCGCTTTTAATATACGATTAACTGCTGAAGACGCTTTCGGAAATATCGTTACTTCCTTTGATGGGGTGGGTAATACGGTAGAAATTACTTCTTCTGGGTCGCTTTCTTCAGGGAGTGGAACAACGGCTACATTTACAAATGGAGTTTTTACTAGTCATTCTGTTACGTTAACCTCTGTAGGATCTACTACCATCACAGCACGAAAAACAGCTTCTTCAGAAACGGGTACAAGTGATAGCTTTATTGTAGATCCTGGAGTTGCCGATCCTACTACAAGTACAGTTACCCCAGGCATAAGTTTTCTTCAAAATGATGGAAGTGATAACACAATAATTACGATCCAACTAAAAGATGCTTTTGGGAATAATCTAAATACCAACCCTGGTACAGTTAATATCAATAAGAATGGGGCATCAGCTTCTATCGCTACAACTGCCACTTATGTCTCAAATGGGCAATATACCGCTACCTTAACGGCATCAAGTACAACAGAAACCATTACCATTAATGCAAATTTAAATGGAGGGTCCCAATTCTCTGACAATGCAATAATAACAGTAACCCAATTTAATATTTGGGAAGCAGATGCTGGAGGTAGCGCAGTAAATAGAGTAGACTGGGAAAATACTTCAAATTGGAGTCTAGGTTCACTACCTACTACAGGTCAAGTAGTGGTTATTCCATCAGGTCTTTCTAATTACCCCACCATTGATACTGCTACCCCTACTATCGATTTTCTTTCCATTGCTTCAGGGGCATTAGTTACACTTTCTGGCCAAACTATTACCATTAATAACGACATTACTGGAGATGGTAGTTTCTTTGGAAGTGGTGGAAGTATAAATTTAGCTGGTAATTCTTCAATTGCGAATTTCATCGCAGGGTCTTCAACAGTTAATCTGAATGGTTCAAGTACTCAAACTATCGAAAATGATTTCACAGCGAACATCTTAAATATTCAAAATAATGTGACTGTAACAGAATATTTAGAAGCTTTCACATCCTTAACGGTAGATGCTAGTAAAATGCTCATTATGCAGTCTGGGTCTCAATTAATCATTTTTGGAGATTTGATTGTAAATGGAGCATTATTAGGTTCGAGTTCAGATTTCCAATTTGGAGGAGATATTTCAATTGGTGGTAGTGGAACAATCACTCTTTCTAATACATCTCTTGAGCTAAATGGAAATACAGAACAACAGGTGAATGGCATCAATAATATCCGAAGTTTTACTATTAATAACTCAGCTGGAATTGTTATAAATAATGATATTGAGGTTACCGATACTCTTTTTATTACTAATGGAACTGTTACTATTGAGTCAGGCTACAGTTTTGTAAGTAATGTTAAAATTGGAAATACTTCCAATATTATTGCCAAAAGAGAAATAAGCGGTATTGTTGGCTGGAGATTATTGTCCTCACCTCTTTCATCAACCTATAGCGATTTCTTAGATGGAACCATTACCCAAGGATATGTAGGTTCTTCAGAAGGAGTAACAATATCAGGTGATTCAGTTCAACCAAATGTTCTTTATTACGATGAAACATTCTCAGGAACTGATAATCAACGATTTAGGGCTCCTACAAGTGCGGCTACTTCACTTACAGCTGGGCGAGGTCTTTTTGTATTCTTTTTTGATGATCAAAGTACAGCAACTATACCAGATGCAAGATACAATGAACCTCTTCCCGATACTCTCCAAATACAAGGAGCAGAAAACGATGGTGATGGGACTAATTTCACTTTTCCTGTTACATACACCGCTTCAGCTGATACAGGTTGGAATTTAGTAGGAAATCCATTTACTGCTACTATTGATTGGGATGATGGTAATTGGACTAAAACCAATATGGATAATGCCATCTATATTTTTGACCCAGCTTCAAATGATTATCTAACTTGGAACGGATTAACGGGTTCATTAGGTGACGGGAAAATAGCTCCCTTCCAAGGGTTTTGGGTTAAAGCCAATGGAAATGGAGCGCCAACTTTAAAAGTGAACAAGTCCTCTAAAACCACGAATGGAACATTTTATAAAACATCAAATAGAGGAGAGCCTAAATTAGAACTCAAATTATCAAATGGTGACTTATCAAAAACTACTCATCTTTCTTTTAATGAAGAAGGAAGATTTATTAAAGATAGGTTTGACGCTATTAGATTGCTTCCATTTAAGTCGAACAGCTATTTAGAATTATTCACTATACTTGATAATGGAACACAACTAGCTATAAATAATTTACCTCGAGATTTTGGAATACCTATTGAAATACCCATTTATATTAACGGGTACAAAGACGGTTTACAAATTGAGAGCGGTTATGAACTATCGTGGAAAGGGATTGAGGATGTACCTGAAGGTTGGACTTTTGAACTACTCGATAGAAATAAAAAAGTAATCTTAAATCTAAAAAAAACAAATACATTAAAATTATTTCCATCTCCAATAAAAGAAAAACTTTCTGCTCATCATTCTCAAATATCAAGCACTGATGTTTCATTAACAGAGACAAGTACAGCCAAATTGGAAGCCTCAGAGTTCTTCCTAAGAATTATACCTGGTAATGATGCAGATGATTTACCAAAAGAGTTTTCACTTTCCCAAAACTACCCAAATCCTTTTAATCCTGAAACTACTATTGAGTTTGGGTTACCTATACAAAGTCAGGTAAATTTAGCAGTTTATGATATTCTTGGAAGAGAAGTTGCCAAGATTGTAGAAGGAGAATTAAATGCAGGTTTTTATTCCTATAACTGGGATGCTTCCTCTCTTTCATCAGGTGTGTATTTCTATCGTTTAGTTACTTTTAATAAATTATTCTCAAAAAAAATGACATTAATTAAATAACATTTTTTTTTGTTTATAAATAATGTAACTAGACAATCCAAGTAACATATTCTATTTGCCAACCTCTTTCATCTGTATCAAAATTTAGTATTGTTAGAAGAAAGTTTATCAAAATAATAATTAACTAGTTTTAATGTTAATATTTTATAATATTTAATTTCAATCCAATCCCTTTTTTGATCAGTACTATATATAAAGAAAACTATTTATGGCTGGATATACCGAAGTTTTACAAACCATGTTTGCAATGATTCTTGTCTCTTTGCTAATCATTAATTCAAATAGAGCCATTGCGCTTAATAATAGAGCACAAGTAGATAGCGAGTTAGAAGATCAGATTATTGCAATTGCTCAAGATTTTATTGACGAATCTAGATCGATAACTTTTGATGCAACTACTGCTGGAGGAAATGTACCTGTTAATATTCCTTCAGGATTTTCTTCAATTGGACCAGGAGGTGGAGAGAATACTAGAGCCAAATTTAATGATTTTGATGATTATGATGGCTGGACTGAAACAATAGTAGCTTCAAATGATGTTGAATATGATGTATCTATAGCTGTCTCTTATTACAATGGCACCACTGTAACTGCATCCAAAACAACTTTAAAACAGATGACGATAACAATTACCTCTGATTTATTAACTAGCTATGGTAATAATAGAAATTACTCTTTTAATTTCATTAGAAGCTTTTACGCTGATTAAATATTAAAACTATGGATGCTGGATTAATTTTTAGTTATATCATCGCTGGATTTTTAATAATCCTTATTGGCGTAGTAAGTTTAAATAATAGTAATAGTAGTAGTGAATTAACTTTACAAGAAACTCAAAAGAGAAAAATTACTGATGTCATTGAAGTTATTACTTACGACATCCCGAAAATTGGTTATAATTTAAACGTATTACCCGATACACTTTTAAGAACAGTTTCTGCTTCACATATTGAGTTCTATTCGAACATTGATAACAGTGCAAATGGTTCGCTTGAACTTGTTAGATGGGAGTTTTCTTCCGATGCAGAGGCCAATACACAAAACCCAAACGACTTTATTTTATATCGCACTGTAAATGGAGTAGTCACTTCTATTTCTGCTGGTATTACAAGTTTTAGCATTAATTACTACGACGAACTTGGTAGCAATACTCCTTTATCGATGCCAATAACTGCAGCTGGCAATAAATCAGCTATTGATGACATTATTCAATTGGAAATTACTATGAATAGCGAAAGCGCAGTACCTATTAAATATGGAAGTAGTTCAGATTCGTATCGATATTTACAATCATCATGGACTAAAAGATTTTCACCCGTTAACCTAAGAAATAACTAAGGAGCAGTATTATGGGTAGAGGAATGGTAATAATGGCAATGGGAGCTATAATAGTTTTGGGCATTATCCAAATTGGGATGAATCAGCAAAGAACAAATCTCCAAACATTGACATCTGACTACGCAAAAGAAATTCAATCTAAAAATGCTAGCCATTCTGCAATTCAGCTAGCAATGGAGAAAATTAATAAAACTCCCGGTTGGTCGCCAACGCAAGGATCTCCTTGGAGTACAGACGTAGACGGTGCGTATATAGAATTATACTATGACCAACTTTCTACTGGTGCTTCAATAACTGATCCCGACTCTATACGAATTTATAGTACGGCTTGGTATGGAGGCACAGGAACAAAAGGAAGTGCTGATTATAAAGAAGCTTCCTCTTCCCATACCATTGTTAGTACATATCTTAAATCTGGATTACACTTTGTACCTGAACCCAAGGGTGGGTTAGGTTTTGGAACAAGTAATTTCACTTTTAACATGAGCGGAAGTGCTAGTATTAGTGGAAATGATGCTAGCGGAACTTGTTCCGATTTGCCTGCTATTACTGTACCCACCATAGCCGATGAGCTTAAAGTTACGCTTGGTGCTGGAAGTAAATATGGCAATCTTGAAAGCAGTGTAGATAAAGTAGCATACGATAATGACATGTCTTATCAACCCGTTGACGAACTTATTGCACGGCTAGCCAACGAACCTGGAGTTGTTGAAGTAAGTGGAAATTATAAAGGGGAATTTGGGACGCAAGACGATCCTGGAATATTCTTTGTCAACTCTTATGCTAAACTTACTGGCGGAGTTCCAGATGGATATGGTATTTTAGTTATTAGATCTGGCGGAGAACTGGAATATGAAGGCGCGCTATCCGTAGCTGGAAATTTTACTTTTAATGGTTTAATTATTTTTGAAAATGCTTTTGATTTTACTGGTAAGGGTACACCAGATTTAAATGGCTCTGTTCTAATCGGAAATACACCTGGCAATAATACAACTCTGGATGTAGACCTAGGTGGAAACCTCAAAATTCAATACGATTGTGAAGCCATTGAATATGCCAAAACAGCTTCTGCAAGTCATTTAAAACAGAATCGTTATAGTCGAGTTAGTACGTTCGAGTAGTTTTCATCAACCTATCTTAATATTGATTGCCATATAATTTTGGGTTAAAGACCTGATTTATATAAGGTGTAACTTTTTTTAGTTTCTTCACTCTTTCTTAATATAACTCTTTGTTATGCAATGATTAATTAAGGCAATCTAATTCGTAAACTCTTTACGTTTCTTTATTATGTTTTAAACAAATTTTTACAAAATGAGTAGTTACGCCGAAATTATTTATCTAACCGCTGCAATGGTAATATTCTCTACCCTTGCAATGAATACGGCAAGAAACTTCAATTCTTCCAGAACTGCATTATATAGAGTTGAAGTTGAATATAGAGCAATAGCAGTTGCTCAAGATGAGTTAGATAAAGTGCAATGGATATATGATGATACTGAGTTAGATCCTGATGATGGATCATATGTTTATAGTAGCTATCCATTAACTGAAACTCACACCTATGGATCAAGTGATCAATATTCTGATGATTTTGTTATTTACGCAGAATCAGAACTGATTGAAGACACTGGAAGCCAAAAAAGATACCAAGTTAGTGTAAGTGTACTCAACCAAGATGTACAACCAGAAGTATTTGTTACTATGGATTACGTTAAATCTTATTCGTACTAGGAGGTCACTATGAACATTGGATTAATAACAACTTTTGTAATTGGCGGTATCTTCATGATCTCAATGATGATGTTTAACCAACAACTTGCATCTGGATCACAAGAATTTTTGCTAAGTACAATCAATCAAGATTACTTAGACGACGTTGTAACTGTGCTTTCAAATGATTTTAACAGAATTGGATATAATACTGGCGTTGCTATCCCCTTTACAACCCTTGAGGATGACAACATTTTATTCCAAGCTGATGCATATGATAATGATACGTATGGGGCAACAAATATCCGCTGGTATCTGGATACAACCGATCCTGTAACCAGTACTGACAATCCAAATGATTATTACCTAAAAAGAGTTGGACCAGTAAGTGCCAGCTCTTATGGTACTATAAAATTTCCAGTAACACTTTTTAAGTTAAAGTATTATGCATCAAATGGATCTGTTACCAATGATAAAAATTCAGTAAAGAAAATTGAAGTTCAAATAATGGCCGAATCAGGATCACCTTACACCGTGGGAAGAAATAGTGAAGATT